>Ga0187783_10000780_pt1 | contig 23483 bp, 17 predicted proteins | sample 1015_SJ02_MP02_2_FD_132471 | JGI IMG/M metagenome (GOLD analysis project Ga0187783, IMG submission 132471) | Tropical peat soil microbial communities from peatlands in Department of Meta, Colombia - 1015_SJ02_MP02_20_MG | ecosystem: Environmental > Terrestrial > Soil > Wetlands > Peat | place...
ATATAGATATATAGATATATAGGTTCTCGCCAGCTTGCTCGTCCTCGGCTGCCTCGTCTCCATGCTCTCTCGTGTGCGGCGAATCATCGATACGGATGGAATAGCAGAGGAAGGTGAGTCGAGATTCGTTTTCTTGAAAGGTCTGAAACACTCCCGCGATGAAGTTGAGCATCAACCAAGGGGGGAGAACGCGTTGGCCTTCGAAGCCGAAACTTGGTACCCTCGTCTCCACAGTCCGATCAACCGCAGAGGTAGCCATGAATCCGAAACAAGAGCCTTTGGGTGCAGCCTTCCGATGCCTGCTTGCGATGGTCTGCACCGTAGCCCTTGTACCGGGCGATACACTGGCCTTTGGGCTGAAGCCTCAATCTGAGCAGTCATCCTCGCCAGGGGACCAGGCTCCCAAGATTCCGCCTGACCAGTTGGACTCCCTCGTGGCGCCCATTGCCCTGTACCCAGACCCGCTGCTCGCCCAGGTTCTCGCGGCCTCCACGTATCCTCTCGAACTGATTCAACTCCAGCAGTGGCTAATGAAGAATCAGGGGTTGAAGGATCAAGCACTCGCCGATGCCGTCGCCAAGGAGCCCTGGGACCCAAGCATCCAGTCCTTAGCCGCGCTGCCCGATGTGGTAAAGCGTCTGGCAGACGATATCCAGTGGACCACGGATCTGGGTAACGCGTTCCTATCGCAGGAAAGCGATGTGATGGACGCCGTGCAGCGTATGCGCAGGAAAGCGGAAGACAAAGGAAATTTGAAATCGACTGAGCAACAAAAGGTGGAAACCAAGGTCATTGACAACAAAAGTGTGATCGTGATCGAGCAGGCGAATCCGCAAGTCGTGTATGTGCCGTCCTATGATCCGGTGGTGGTGTACGGCCCTCCTGTCTATCCCTACCCGCCAATCTACTATCCACCGCCGGGATACTATGCCGCCGGATTGGCGATCTCTTTCGGCGTCGGCGTCGCCATGGGAGCCTTTTGGAGTGGCGGCTGGGGCTGGGGCTGCGGCTGGGGAGGCAACAACAACATCACCATCAACAACAACAACAATTTCAACCGCAACTCGAATATTGGAGGTGGCAACCGCACGAATATCGGAGGCGGCAACCGCCCGTCGCAACTTCCCAATCGCGGCGGCGGGGACCGCGGTGGAAACACCTGGAGGCACAATCCGCAACATCGCGGCGGCACTCCCTATCGGGACCGTTCGACTGCCGACAGGTTCGGGGGAACGACGCGCGGAGACTCCTTGGCCAATCGCCAGGCCGGTGCACGCCAGCAGCTCGGCCAACAGGGCGGCAACCTGCGGAGTAATCGAGGTGGAGGTGAGGGTATTGGCAACCGCGGCGGCGGAGGAGTTGGCGGGGGCAACCGGGCCGGCGGGGGAGTTGGCGGGGGCAACCGCGGCGGCAGGGGCGGGGCAGACAGCATCGGAGGTCGCGATCTCTCAAGGAGTGGCGGGGGGAATCGGGACGCCTTCGGAGGTGGTTCTAGGGGATACAACGGCTCGAGCGCACGCGCCAGCAGCAACCGCGGCGCCTCCAGCATGGGTTCTCGCGGCGGAGGCGGAATGAGTCGAGGCGGCGGTGGCGGGCGGCGCAGGTAAGCGGTGCCGATCGCGGAAAGGAACGGGGCACTGATATGAAGTCGATATCTGCAAATCGAATCCTCTACGGGCTTCTCTGGGTTCTGAGTGCAGCGGCATGGGTGTTTCTGTCTGTGCCCACACCCGTCGCTGCGCAACAATCCGCCGCAAAAACGCCTCCTGTCGGTGCAGGCGCGGTAGGCGCCAAGACCTTTGATACTCCGCAGCAGGCTGTCGATGCCTTAGTCGATGCGGCCGAGAAGTTTGACGTGGATGCTCTCGCAGTGATTTTCGGTCCGAACGGTGACGACGTCGTTTTTACCGGTGAATACGCGCAAGATCGGCAACGAGCCCTCGACTTTGCTGCACAGGCTCGCGAAAAGAAAACCGTTTCTGTGGATCCAAAGACGGGAAACCGGGCGTTTCTCCTGGTGGGCAACGAAGAATGGCCGTTCCCTGTGCCGCTTGTGAAGGCGGGTGACAAATGGCATTTCGATGCTGAAGCCGGCCGCCAGGAGCTGCTGTACCGCCGCATCGGCAGCAACGAGCTGGACGCCATTGCCATCTGCCGCGGCTACGTGGACGCGCAGTACGACTACGCATATCGGCCGCGCGAGGAATACAGCGTGAACCAGTTCGCACAGCGCATCGTCAGCACGCCCGGCAAGCAGGATGGCCTGGCCTGGCAGAATCCCGATGGAAGTTGGGGCGGTCCTATCGGCGAAAAAATTGCCCTGGCCATCCAGCAGGGCTACAGCAGCGGTGAGTCTTACCATGGTTATTTCTTCAAGGTCCTAAAGGGCCAGGGACCCGACGCTCCACTCGGAGAAATGGACTTCGTCGTGGAAGGCGCAATGATCGGGGGCTTTGCCCTTGTGGCTGCGCCGGCCGAATACCGCGTGACCGGAGTGAACACCTTCATCGTCAGCGACGACGGCGTTGTCTACCAGAAGGATTTTGGGACGGACACTCTCAATCAATTTAACAAAATGGAGCGTTTCAATCCCGATCGTTCCTGGACGCCCGTTCTGGAGGAGTAGGGGAAAGCAAACTGCCTCAGCATCAGGAAGGCTCGTTGTTTTCGTTGCAGCCAATTGCAGCTGTCTACACAAAGCATGACCTCTGGGCAGCCGTAGAGGGTCGCGCATAGGGTTCCGGAAAGGTTGGTGTGGCTGTGCTAGAGTCGATGGAAACCGATGGATGCACCCGCCATCGCCACCGAGCATCTCACCCGTCGCTTTGGGCAGCTCGTTGCCGTTGATGACGTAAACCTTCGCGTCGCTCCAGGACAATTCTTTGGGTTCCTCGGGCCCAACGGCGCTGGAAAATCCACAACCATTAAAATGCTCACCGGCTTGCTCGCTCCCTCGGGCGGGCGCATGGAACTCCTCGGCCTCGATCTCAGAAAGGATCCTGTGGAGGTGAAGCGGCAGATCGGCGTGGTTCCCGAAGGCATGGCGCTCTTCGGCCGGCTCACCGGCGCCGAATATCTAAACTTCGCCGCGCGCATGTACGGGCTCGATCGCCAAACCGCTCGGAACCGGACGGCGGAGTTGCTCGACTTCATGCAGCTCGCCGAGCAGCCCAAAGCGCTGATCACCGATTATTCGCACGGGATGCAGAAAAGGCTCGCGCTCGCCGCGGCTGTAATTCACGGCCCGAAGATTCTTTTCCTGGATGAGCCGTTCGAAGGTGTTGACGCCATCGCTTCGGGCACGCTGAAAGCCATGCTCCAACGCATGATCGCCCGCGGCGCGACGATTTTCCTTACCTCGCACGTTCTTGAAATCGTCGAGCGGCTCTGCAGCCATGTCGGCATTATTCATCAGGGTCGGCTGGTCGCGCAGGGATCGATCGAAGAGCTGCGCGCTGGAGTGCAGGCGCACGCTGCCGGCGATCGCACGGGCGCTGCGGCCGGGGGAAAGCTCACGCTCGAAGAAATTTTTCTCCGCATCGTTGGCGGCTCGCGCCTGGCCGACCAGGAGCTTTCATGGCTCGGCTGAAATCCGCCCCCGATCGGCTTCGCACGCGCCAGCAATTCTCCGCGATCGTGGAGCTTCGTTGGCGGGTTTTTGTCAATTCGCTTCGCACACTTCGCGGTCGGCTGGAGTTGGTCTCGCGGTTTTTTGCCGGCATCGGCTACTCCATTTTGGGGATCGGCGGGGCCATCGCCCTCGGGGTCGCGGCTTGGTACATCGTTTCGCACGATCAGCTCGAGTGGCTGGCGCTTCCGCTCTGGGGAATTCTGCTTTATTGGCAGCTGTTTCCGGTCGTGGCGACGGCATTTGTTGAAACCTTCGATGCCCAGAACTTTCTACGCTTCCCACTTCGCTACCGCTCCTATTTTCTGATGCGGTTGATCTACGGATCGCTTGATCCCACCACTTTTGTCACCATCCTCTGGCTTGGGGGACTGGCGGCGGGGATCAGCGCTCGCGTGCCAAGACTTTTGCCGTGGGCGTTGCTCGTGCTCGCTGCGTTTGCCGCATTCAATATTTCATTGAGTCGCGCGATTTTTTCCTGGATCGAGCGCTGGCTGGCGCGCCGTAGGAGCCGCGAAATTTTGGCAGTTTTCTTCTTTCTCTTCATCATCGGCGCGCAGTTTATCTCTCCGCTGACGAACTACTACTTGCATCATCCCAACCGATTGCACCGCCCCCCGACATTCGCCCTCCGGCTGCCATTGCTCTCGGCCGAGAAGTTCTCGCCGCCTGGTCTGACATCGGCCGCACTCGCGCACGCGCTCAACAACGATTTCGCTTTCGCTCTCGGTGCGTTCGCCCTGCTGTGCCTGTACACGATGGCCCTGCTGGCCCTCCTCCATGTGCGCCTGCTGGCCCAGTACCGCGGCGAAAACCTGAGCGAGGCTCCCGCGCATGCCACGGCACGAAAGAAGAACAATAAGGAGGCCATCCCGGCGGGGTGGGACTTAGGCGGGTTGTCTGGATCGGTTGCCGCGATCTTCGAAAAGGAGTTCCACTATCTTTCTCGCAGCGGGCCGATGCTGTTTCCCCTGGTGATGCCGGTTGTGATCCTGCTGATTTTTCGCTTCGGCCTTGCAAGCGCGCGGCACAGCTCCGATTTCTTTCAAACGCACGCCGGTTTCGCGTTCCCCATCGGCGCGGCCTACGCGGTCCTGATCCTGAGCAATTTCTCCTACAACTGTTTTGGGACCGAAGGCGCGGGCGTTCAGCTCTATTTCCTGTCGCCGGTGCACTTTCGTGAAGTTCTGCTGGCCAAGAATCTAGCGCAGGGTATCATCCTGTTACTCGAAATGGTCCTGGTGTGGATCGGCGTGGCGTTTCTCTTCTACCCTCCGTCGGTCGGCATCACGCTGGCAACGCTGGTCGGGGCGCTCTTCGCCGTGCTCGTAACCTTCACCGTGGGAAACTGGATGTCCTTGTATGCACCGAAAAAGATCGACTGGGCCGCTTTCGGCAGGCAGCGCGGGGCGGCGGTCACCGGCTTGGCGGTTCTAGGAGTTCAGGCAGGCACCTTGGGATTGGCTGCCATGGCCGTTCTAATCGCCGCCTACCTCCACCGACCGTGGGTGGCCACCGCCTTACTCTTCGTGTTCGCGGCGGCTGCACTTCGCGGGTATACCTACGCACTCAGCCACATCGACGCCATCGCCGTCCGCCATCGCGAAAGCATGATCGCGGAGCTCTGCCGCACCTAAGGGGAAAACCGGCAGCGTGTGCGAGGCCTGTTTTCCTATGAGATCGAGCGTTTCAAAAACGCGTCAATGCGTGCATTTGCTTCCGGCCCCTGCGGGAGTGGGAAGATGTTGAAGGCGTGCGGCGCGCCCGGATACACCGCCAGCTCCGCTTCGTTGCCCGCCGCAATCCAGCGCGCGTACATGAAAAGCGTGTCATCCAGCAGCGGATCGATGGTCCCGACCGTGAAGATGGCCCGGGGCATGTTCTGGAGGTCCGCATACAACGCGGAAACATCGGGATTCCTCGGATCAACCCCCTTCGGTAAATAAGCCTCGCTGAACTTCCGGATGCTCAGCTTCCCGACCAGGATTCCCCGATCGGCTGAGCGGAGCTGACTGGGTGTCATCGACGAGTCGAAGACGCCGTAGGCCAGATTCGCGGCGCGAAAGCCCGTGTAGCCGTGGCGGTCGCGCATGCGCAGCAGCGTTGCCGCCGAAAGAGCTGCTCCCGCCGATTCGCCGCCGATCGTCATCACATCGCTGCCGAAGTGAGATTTTCCGTTTTGAATGAGCCAGAGTGCCGCCGATTCAGAATCATCCCATGCCGCCGGGTAGGGATTCTCGGGTGCCAGGCGGTATTCCACACTCACACACGCCATCCCCGTACTTTGCGCCACGCGTTCAAGCATCATGTCCTGCGTTTCCGCCGAGCCCAGCACCAAGCCGCCGCCGTGGAAGTGCAGGTAGATGCCCTTGGCGTTTTCGGGCGCAATCACGCGCAGCGGAATTTTGTGGCCGCCCTTGCCGTTGATCTGGATCGTGCGCCCGCGTGGTGATTTTTCCGGAAGCGGAAACGGCCCTTGGCCGCTCGCCATCGCCGCGCGATAGGCCGGCGCTCCGACCTCCCACCAGTCGGGGCCCGCCGAGACGAGTTTCCGAAATTCCTCGTTGGCTGCCAGTATTTGCGGGGACACCGCTTCGGGTCTAAATAGCTTTGGATCCAGCGGACTGATTTTTGCCGCTGCGGCTTCGCTCATGGTGGGCACCCTCCGATTCGGTTCCGGCCGCGAGAGTATACCATCGGAAGGGCTGCCGTCGTCTCGACGGGTGAGCTTCCCTGATCAGGGTCGGGCCGCCGCCCTAAGGCCCTCGTCATACATCTCTGCGTAACCCAGATATTGGCTCGTGGGATCGTCGAGGTAGCTGATTTCCACCTTCTCGATTTCACCGTTTTTGCCAAATCGCACGGTTAGGTCCGAGTTGATGCCGGCCCAGTTTGCCGGCAAATCGAGCTTCTGATAGCGTCGGACAACCTCGTCGCGCAGCACCGGGTCGAAGTGGACCGCATATTTGTCGACCAGAGCCTTAATCGCGGCATAGTCGCCCTCGGCCTTAATGCGCATCAACTCCCGAAGCAGCATCCCTACGCCCTTGCGCATCGTGGTGTAGTCCTTGACTCGGAGGTATGTTTTCCCGCCCCGCTCAAACTGCTCGATACCGCCGGTTTTATCCATGATGTAGCGAACGATGAGCTGGCGGTCGCGTGCATGGTCTTCTTCGAGGGTGTCTCCTTGGGGGACCCGCCGCAGTTGGGTCAGCGCGACGCGCGCCGTGGAGTCGTACATGGCCTTGGCCACTTCCTCCTGATTGCTGACCAGCCCCAGCTCCTTGAGTTTCGGGTCCCAGGCGTTCCAGAGCGCCATCAGGTCCGCGCGGGCCTCCTCGAGCGTTGAGAAGTATTCTTTGAGCTCCGGTTCGGCACCGTTCTTAAGCCGGTCGCTCAGTTTGCCCGAGCCGTGCCCAATCACTTCGTGCAGTGCGGTCATCAAGTCTTCTGCTTCGTCGCCGTACTTCTCGTTTCGCGCAATCTCTTCGGGCGAAGAGCCAAATTCATCGATCACTCGATTCCCGACGGCCTGGTTGAGGGCCCGCGTACTGCTCGTGAACAGAAAATTCTTCGTGCCGTATTTCTCGTGGATCTCATTCTCGTTCGGCAGATTGTCACCAATCGTAGTGACTTGGAAATCGCCCGTCTCGATCAGAGTCTCGACGGCTTTCACCACCGGAGGCGCGAACGAACTCCTTTTGTATTGGGCGTCCCAGGGTGCTTTCTGCTCGAAGTACGCCGCATGGGCGGCGAGCGCGGCCATCTTGTCGCTCAGCGCCTTGTCCGTCACGGAGACAAAGCTTTGCGAACTGCCCTTGGCCCCGCGCGCGTCGTGGTAGATCTCGATAAATCCGTTGACGAAATCGATGGTAGCGTTGTTCCGCACCCAGTCGGCATCAAACGTGAGCCAGTCCTGGAAATCTCCGGTCTGGTAGTAGCGGATTAAATCGCTGATCACCTGCGCCTGTTCCGGATCGGCGAGCGCGTGTGCCTTTTCTAGGTAGCCGATCGCTTTCTGTAGGTAGACCGCGTACAGGCCCGGAGGGATCCTGCCGTCCGGCGTGCCCGCACGGTAGACGACTTCGCGCAGTTGCCCGTCCGGCCCTTTTGTGACGCGCGAATTCAGCGGATGCGTTTCATGAAAGGTTTTCAGGTCTTGGAGCGACACACCCTGGTAAAAGGAATTGGAACTGGCCTGAAGGATGTCGAGACCGCCTTGCGGGCTCTTCGCCGTATCCATCGGTTCGAAATGGGGATCAAACAGCGGCGCCCGAAGCGCCTCCAGTTCCGTGGCGAGCTCCTCGCGACTGCGAATCGGCGGCAGATCGCCGTAGGCTGTTTTCATCGCGCCGTTCTGTTGTGCGGTTTGGGCGGCCTGTTTCAATTCATCAAAGCTGAACTTTGGCAGGAACTTCTGCGAGGTTTCAGAGTTGTGATTTCCCCGGTTGGCCCAGAAAAGCTCCGTGAACTCGCGAATTCGGCTCATCGTTTGTGGGTCAATCCCGGTGGGATGGGCAATAATTTCCTCCAGCAGCCGTTTTTCGCGCAGTCCGTAGCGCGATAGTTGATCGTAGATGATGGGATCGATGGCGATGGAGGCTTGCGCCAGCCAGTAGGCGAGCTCCTGCTGCTTCGCGTCGAGCGATCGAAAGCTATCGGCCGTCACTTTGACAAAGCCGGTATCGCCCACCCGGGCCACCAGGCCGGTCTCATGGGGGGGAGGGGCCGCTGGGTTTTCCGCCCAAGCCGCGGGCAAAACTCCGAACAGAAGCAGAGCTCGGACCCACTTCGGTTTCATCTGACCTCCACACTGACCGGGCTCGGGCGTTTCAGGGTCGACATCAGGGCGCAGGAATGTAGATTCCAACCAGCTCCCGCCCGGCCATGTTAACGTTGTTGCCGGTGACTAAGACGAAATTTCCCACAATTTGGTTAGCAAAATCCGCCGCGATCTGGTGCTGTCGACCCTGCTCCCGGATGAAAGCCTCGGGCGTGCAGACGCTTGCCGCGTTAAACCCGCCGTGGCTTCCGACCCGCCGGTTCCTCACTATTCTACCTCTCTCCCCCCGTCCAGTAGGCTTTCCCGTGCGCCATGGGAAACAGACGGAAACAGGCCCCCGCGCATTTGTCGATCCCCCGGCGATTGACCGCACACCTTCTTTTCTGCTGGCCGCTTGCCTGTTGCCCGTTTTGCTCGCGCCGCTGTGCCTTGGCGTGTGCTCGGCCTCGGGACAAGCGGGCAGCGCGTCGCACCCGTCCGACAGCCTTACCGAAGACCTGCGTGAATTCGTCGAAACGCCGTCGGTCTCTGGCTATGAGAGTGAGTTGGCTGACGAGGTGCGAGCGAAGATAGCCCCGCTTCATCCGGTCACCGACAATCTTGGCGACGTGATCGTTACCGTCGGCAGTGGTTTGCCTCGTCGGCTGATCGCTGCGCCGATCGACGAACCTGGCTTTGTGGTCAGCCACATCACCGATGACGGCTACCTCCGGCTCGAGCGGCTCCCGCAGTCGGGCCTTCCGCCCATTTTCAACGAGCTCTATTCCGCCCAACCGGTTCGGGTCGGGGCCGGCGCCGGAAAGTGGACCGATGGCGTGATGGCTGGGCTCTCGGTCCACTTACAACCTGGACGCGCAAATCCTCCGCCAGCGAGCGACATCGAGAACCTGTACGTCGATATCGGCGCAAGTTCAGCCGACGAAGTGCGAAAGGCGGGCGTGGATATTCTCAGTCCCGTCGCGATCAACCGACACCTGTTCCAGCTGAGCGAGGACAAGATGGCCGGCGCCTCCATCGGAGATAAATTTGGCGCTGCGGCGTTGGTTGCGCTGGTGCGCCAGATCGATCCGGCGAAAGTGCAGGGCCGGCTAACGGTGGCCTTCTTCGTCCAGGGACGTACGGGCGCGCGCGGGCTCGAGCGCATTTTGAGCGCGAATTCCTATGACGAAATGATTTATGTAGGGCGCTTGCTTCCCGGAGGCGCGATACCAGGAATCGAAGGTGTGCGTCGTGCGCCCCGCCGCGAACCGGGCAGCGGTGTCCTGCTCGGCCTTGCGCAAACCAATGACACGCTCTCTGGTTTGGCCACCGAGTTGAAACAGCTGGCGGACTCGAGTCAGATTCCTGTTGCGGTCGATTACTCCGCAGCTGTCATTCCCTCGAGCGATGGTTCTCTGCCCGCATTTCCTCGGAAGTGGGTCCATGCTGCCATCGCCATCTCCTGGCCCGACACTCCCGGGGAAACGGTGACCACCGGCGATCTGTCAAACCTCACGAAACTGCTCGAGATTTATGCGCTCGGTTCCCCGGCCGCAGGCCGCGCTCAAGGGACATCCATCCACGCCTTGAATCCTCCGGAACCGAAACCGTCTGCCCTGACAGAAACCCTCGGGCAACTGGTCCGCACCTACGGCGCCAGCGGCCATGAAGAAAAGGTTTCTGCCTTGATCCAGCTCCTGCTGCCTCGATGGGCCAAGCCTGAGACCGACGACGCCGGTAACCTGATTCTCCACCTCGGCACGGCGCCAGTCGGATCGAAGGCTCCTCGGATCCTTCTCATTGCCCACATGGATGAAATCGGCTTCGAGGTCAAATCCATTTCCAACGATGGTCGGCTCGAAGCCGAAACGCTGGGAGGGATGGAGCTGAGCTACTATCAGGGCCACCCGATGCTGGTGCACACCTCGACCGGCGATCGGGACGCCGTCATGGAGTTGCCCAACGGCTGGGACGGGCCAAATTTCAAATGGCCGGTGCCATCAGCTGAGGCGATTCGACTCGATGTGGGTGCGCACAGCCCCGCTGACGTCGCCAGGCTCGGCATCCGCGTCGGAGATTTTATTACTCCTTTGAAGCAGTACCGCCCGCTCCTGGCGACACGCGCCAACGGCCGCAGCTTCGATGACCGCGTGGGCGATGCCGCTCTCATCTCCGCCGTTGGGGCCCTGGGCGGCCCGCTCAAGGGCCGTGATGTTACCTTCGTTTGGTCCACCCGTGAGGAGCTGGGACTCGTGGGCGCCGGCGCACTGGCCAAGCGCCTGGCCGGCGAAGGTCGCACGCCCGATTACGTCTTTGCCGTGGACACGGTTGTCAGCTCCGACTCCCCGCTGGAGTCGAAACGCTTTGCCGATGTCGAGCTCGGGAAGGGTTTTGCGATCCGCGCCATCGACAATTCAAACATCGATCCCCGCCGGCTGGTGGATCGCCTCGCCGAGCTCGCGCGCACCAACCAAATTCCCTTTCAGATCGGCATCACCGGCGGCGGCAATGATGGCGAGCGGTTCGTTCCCTACGGTGCCGTGAACGTCGCGATCGGCTGGCCGCTCCGTTATTCCCATTCCCCTGCCGAAGTGATCGACACGCGCGACGTCGACGCGCTCGCCCGCATCATCAAAGTCATTGCCCAGAGTTGGTAGGGCGCTGTTCGTCGTTTGTTATAATCGCGCCCCATGGCCGAGCTGCCAGTTCGGGATGGCCCGAAAGAGCCCGGGTTCAAACCGCCGCGGTACATTGCGATCGAAGGACCCATTCGCGTGGGAAAGTCGACACTCGCGAAAGTGCTCGCCGAACAGATGCATGCCCGCCGCGTGTTTGACTGCGAAGACAATCCGTTTCTTGCTGATTTCTACGATGAGCAGCCGGGAGCGGCGTTTCGCGCCCAGATGTACTTTCTCTACGAGCGCCACCGCCGCCTCAGCGAAACCGATCCCGAGGCGAATCGAGCCCTCCTGGTCAGCGACTTCCTGTTTGAAAAGGACAAGATCTTCGCCTACATCAACCTCGACAACGAGGAGCTGAAGCTCTACGAAAGGTATTTCGATTGGTTCGCTCCGTCGGTTCCTGCGCCTGACCTGGTGATTTATCTGCAGGCCAGACCCGATGTCCTGAGAAAACGCGTGTCAAAAAAGGGCCATCCCGCGGAGAAAGAAATCTCGTCGGAATACCTGGAGGCTGTGACGAACGCCTACGAACACTTCTTCTTCCGCTACTCGGCTTCGAACCTGCTCGTCGTGGATACCACCGAGATCGACTTTGTCGAGCGAAACCAGGATCTGCAGGAGCTCCTGCGGCGACTCAGACAGCCGGTCAAGGGGACGCAGTATTTTCTTCCGCTGGGCCAGAGCGGGTGAGTTCCGGTCGTTCGAAACCAGCAAAGGGAGGGGGATCCGGGACGGGCATGATTCGCGCCGCTGGGTGGCACCGGCGCGAATTCGCGGGTAGCCCGCCCCGGAGTATTGCAGGGGAAACTCGTTTTTCTAAACCGCTCGGTTCAAGAGGCCGCGATCGGCCCGGCGATCTGGTGACGCAGCTTGCCGAGCGTCCGGTTCACCGGGTGACTGCGATGTAGGAACGACAGCACCGGATCGCGGCGCGTACCGATCCTTTGAAGCGCCCGGCGAATACGGAAATCGCGTCCCGCCGACACCAATCCTTTTTCGAGCACCGCAATGGCGTCCTGCGTCCGACCGCACTGCTGATAAACTTCGGCAAGATTCAGGTAGAGCTGGGCGTGGTTGTGGCGCATCCCCAGCGCTTCCAGGCACAGCGATTCTCCGTCGGCGAAGCGCCTTTCCGCGATGGCGGCGAGCAAACCTGTATAGGAGAGGTAGAACGGATTCTTTGGGGAAACTCCGAGCGCGCGCCGAGCCGCCAGCAGGGCATCGGTTGCGTTTCCGTCGCGCAGGTACTTGAGACACTCTTTAAAGTCGGTCATGCCGGCATCTGCCGGGGAGGTCGTTCCAATCCAGTGGGACATAGGCTCCTTCCGTGCCCTGCACCGCCGGTTCCTCGCAGGACCTGAAAGAAAAACTAGCCTTTAGACCTGCGCGGAGAAATAGATCGCGCGGCCAGATTTCGTTCCAGTACGCCGCCTGTCCAGAATGACAGGCGAAAAAATGTCGATCGTTTCTGGAGCGATAGCCGCCCTAACGAACCAGATCGGAGGCAAAAACAAGGCGGATGCCGCGGGCTTCAAGACGGGGAACGCCTTCAGAAAGGGCCGCGATGGTCACCGGGTGCGGGTGGCCGATCGCGATCGCCGACCCGTCGCGCACAGCGTCGCGGGCCGCAAGATCGAGTTGGGCCAGCACCGCGTTGCGCGTGGCCGTGTCATCAAGAAATACCTTGCGCGAAGCTGATCGCACCCCGGAGGTCTCGGCCGCGTCGTAGGCGACCGTGAGAGCCGTTGTGCGGCTGTCGATGAAGAACAGGTGGCGCTCCCGCAGCAAGGGCATCAGGGTCTGCATCAGTACCGGGTCAGCGGTGGCGCGTGAACCCTGATGGTTATTGACCCCTCGGGCGTGCGGCACGGTTTCCAGCATGCTGTTCACGGCGGACGCCACTTGGCTTGAATTCATGCCCACCCGCAGCTCGGCCGTCTCCGGGACGGCACCCTGAAAGGCCTCTCCTTCTGATTGCATCGGGAGATGCAGCAGGATCTGGTCTCCGCGTTGGTAAGCCTCTTCTGCAACCTGGGTGGACAGCGGCAGGTTCGGCAGGATCGAGACGGTGATCGGAAAAGGAAGCGCGAGCAGAGAATCTGCGGCCGTACGATCGTGGCCCAAGTCGTCGACGATGATCGCGAGTTCCGGCGCTCCTTCCGGGGCCTTCGCCCGCGAATCGGAGCGGGCGCCAAGCGGCATGATCAGATCAATCGTATGGGTGTGAACGCCATTCCAACTGAAAGCGAGGCGAGTCACTTCCCCCTTCGCCGTTTCTTCTATGGTAAGTGCGTGACGCTGAGCAATCAGCTGGAGGCTCTGCTTCAAGACGCCCAGTTGTGCTTGGTCCTGGAGCGATATGTAGATGTTGTCCTCGACCAGGGGGTCCTTGATCCCAGCCGGGGTGCGTCGGGCTTCCGGGCGGATCGTAATTTGCGTTTGGTGATCGGTCGCCCGCTGGGCAGCGTCGACAACTTCGGTGGTGACGGCACGGATTTCGGACCTGCCGGGAGACTTCCTTCCGCAGCCCGCAACGATGAGCACGGCCGCGACAAAGCCTCGAGACAGCAGCTCCGCCATCGGGCGCGCAGTCGAACTTCGTCTAGGCAGCTTTCCTCGCAGCGGGCCCTGCCTGCAAAATCTGGACCGCCTTTTTCACCACGGGGTCGCTGACGGAACTGGAGGGAGCAGGCGGATTGGTTTCTGTCAGCGCCGCGATATCATCCGGCAGGGAGCGAACTTCGACGGTCGGGGTGACGCCGTCGACGGGAATTTCCTTCCCGTTCGGCGTGAAGTAGTTGGCGAGAGTCAAGAAAAGCGCGGAGCCGTCATCGAGCTCAATCAGTTTCTGGTAGGACGCCGTTCCGTAGGTGCGGTCCCCGACTGTTTCACCACGGTGGTTGTCGGCGATGGCGCTAGCAACAATTTCGGCCGGGCCGGCCGTTCCGTTGCCGATCAGCACGGTAACCGGCTCGGTCCAGACGACTTTCGAAGGATCGGCGGTGGAAACCTGTGAATCGATGGTCTGCCCCTTGAGCGTGGTAATGGTCCCGGAGGAAAGAAACAGCTGGGCCGTAGCGATTCCCTCCTGATCATCGCCCAACGCGCAATCGCGCAAATCGAGCATCAACTTGTGTGCTCCCTGATGATCGAGCTCGATGAGTCGTTCGCGAAGCTGCTTGGCTTCGCCCGAGTCGAACGCGGAGACGTGCAGGTAGGCAATGTCGCCTTCCAGCCGGTCCTCGACGAGCTTCGGAGCAGCCAGTTTCTCCAGTGTGAGCTCCATTTCTTGCGGCTCGGTCCGGTTGCCGCGAGGAATAACGGAAAGCTTTACGGTCGTGCCCGGCTCGCCACTGAGCAAAAGCTGAGCCTGCTCGATGGCCATTTGCCCGGTCGTGAATCCCGCGATCTTTTCCAGGACGTCGCCCAGATGCAAACCTGCTTTCTCCGCCGGGCTATCCGGCAACGTGGAGATCACACTGATATAGCCGAAGCGCTTGGTGAGAGCCAGTCCCGCGCCCGCCTTGGCGGTCGTGCCGCTCTTTTGCTTGTAGTCGGAGTATTCCAGCGGACTGAGATAGCTGGACTGCGGATCGAGCGAATCGAGTAAACCGTGCAGGGCACCGTTGGTCACCTGCGGCAGATTGGGCTCGTCCACGTAGTCGCGCTGGATGTGTTCGAGAACCTCGGTATACACCGTGAGGGCGCGAAAAGCCTTTTCATCCGAGGAGCGGCCGCGGACGTATCCCACAGCGACAAATCCGAAGACGACGGCCGACAACACAATGACAATTTTCTTGGTGAGAGAACTCATACCGTATCCTTATCCTGACTAGCTTGTGGAAAGCCTGGTTTCTGGCTGCCCTCAACGCGACGCTGTCATTATAGCACCACGGTCGCCTCGTCGGTCGGGTTTGCCGGGAGGCTCGGGCTTTGCGCCCTTGTCGGGAACGGTGCGCTTGGCGGAGACGCTGAGGAAATCCGCATCAGAAAGCGGAACGGCGGCGGTGATGTAGGTTTGCGAGATGCGATCCTGCCAAGTGAAGCCGTCGTCATCCCACAAGGTCCAGATGAATCCAAGCGTCAGCGTGGCACCCGCGAGAAGATAGCCAAAACTGCGCCAGACCAGTTGCCGGGTGTCGGGAAGGCTGCCATCGAGCCGGACCACCGAGAGATTCACCAGTTGCATGCCGGGAGTCGCTCCGGCCAGTGTCGTGAAGAGCGAGAAATAGAGGCCGTAGAAGAGATAAAGGATCACCAGATAGATCAGCCCGGTCGTCCTATCAAAGGCGATCTGTCCTCCGAGGGACCGAAACAACCCCAAAAATCCCGCGCAGGTTAACCCCAAAAACAGCGTGTCGAGCAAGCCCGCCCAGCGGCGCTGGGCGAGACTGGCGACGGGAACCAGCGCGGTCTGCGGGCGGGCCCGATCGTCCGCCGTCGCTAAAAAGTCGAGCTCGGACTGGATGCGGATTTCTACCCGCTCGTCCTGGTGCGGTCGCGACGCTGGCCGGGGGCGCGGCCGCTCACGCGATTCGTCTTCGACCCTCCCGGATCGAGGATCTTCTAACGGCAGTCCGGATTGGGACTCATCTAGGCGCAGATGCCCGCGGCGCTCACGGTACTGCTGCAGGCGACGGGACACTTCCTGGCGCCATTCCGGCTCATCCGCACCGTCGACCGCAGCCGAACGGGCTGCCGCAGGCGGGCGGCCCGGGTCGTTGTCGGAAGGCGGAGCATGGCAGAATGAGCAACTCGCGCTGTCATCTAACAGGAGGGCGCCACACTTCGAGCAGATACGGATCACGCGTCCATTTTGCGCTGCGGAGGCCTTAATGGAACGTGGAGATCCTAGCACGGCGAAAGCAGGCCGATACCCGTCGGTGTCTCCGGGGTGTCACCTATCCGATACCTGACCCTCGCTGCTCGATTCAGGGTGCATGATGAGGCCCGATTGCGAGGGCGGGAAGCGCATGTTAGGCTCAGCTTTCCTTTCTGAGCTTTTGCCGGGGAAATGCCGAACGCCATTCGCCTGCCATCGGTCCCGAGAGTCGCACTGGGCGCTGCGCTACTTTCTGTTTTGCTCTTCGCTGCGCCCCAAGCCATCGGCCAGGCCAAGGGGAAAACGCCGCCGACTGCATTCGCGGGCGGGGGTGAAGCCACGCTCGAGGCCGACCAGCAACGCGGGGTGGGGAAGATTTTCTACGCCGATGGCCACGTGGACGTGCGCTATCAGAACACTCGGCTTCGTGCCGACCACGTCGAATATGACAGCGAGCGGCAAATCGTCATGGCACGCGGCCACGTGCAGCTTGACTACCTGACCCAGCATGTCGAAGCCGAGGACGCTCGCTACGAACTGAAGACGGGCCGGGGCACCTTCCATCAGGTAAAGGGCACGTTTGCCTTGCAACGCCGCCCCTTACCGACGTTGTTAGTCAGCCCCAATCCCCTCTACTTTCAGGCCGAAGAAGCGGACCGGCTGAACGAGACCACCTACCAGATTTACAAGGCCTGGGTCACCGTCTGCGACCCCGAACATCCCACTTGGAAGTTCTATGCACCGAAAGCCACCGTTCGCCTCGAGAAGAATGTGCGTATCGAGAATGGGAACTTTCGGATACGGTCGATGCCGGTCGTCTATATGCCCTATGCCACGATTCCCGCCGAGCAGCGCCGCGAGTCCGGGTTCATGATTCCCGTCGTGGGGGATACGACGCAAAAGGGCTTCGTGCTGGGCGATTCTTTCTATTGGGCTCCCTTCGATTGGATGGACGCGACGGGGGGCGCCTTCCTCTACAGCAGCCGCGGCTGGGCGCAAAGGGGGCAAATCCGCATGCGTCCGTGGGAAGGGACTCAGCTCGAAGCCAGCTTCTACGGAGTGATCGACCGCGGCCTCGAGCAGCAGAACGCTCCCACTCTCTATCAGGGCGGGAACGAGGCCAAGATGCTGTTCACTTCCGAGCTGCCCGATGGCTGGCGGGCGGTGGCTGATCTTGACGAGCTGACCTCGCTCACATTTCGTCTCGCCTGGTCGGAAACGATCAAGGAAGCGGTGAATTCCGAGGTGATCAACACCGCTTTTCTCCAAAAGAACTTCGACGGGTTCTCGCTGGGCCTCGCAGGGCTCAGTTATCAGAACTATTTCAGCGCCACGCCGCAGACTTCCATCACGCTGAGGACCGCTCCGCAGTTGTCGTTCAGCTCGGTGGATCAGCCGTTTTTTCACCGGCTTCCGTTTTATTTTTCCTTCGACGCCTTCACCGGAGCCGAGAGCCGAAGCGAAAACGTGACGCCCTTCGCCACGCCGCCCTTCGTCGAGCGCAGCGAGCTGGCCCCCAGCGTGACCCTCCCGTTGCATTTCGGTCCGTGGCTGGACGTCACCTCGAGCTTTACGTTTCGTTCCACGTACTATGCCGGGCGAATGCAGAACAATACCTACCTCCCGCAAGGTCTATTTCGCAATACCGAAGAGCTATCGGTCGATATCCGGCTCCCGGTTCTCGAGCGCATCTGGGACGAAGGCGACACGAAATGGAAGCACGTGATCGAGCCCTATCTCACCTATCGCTACGTGAGCGGTGTGAACGATTTCGCCGAGATTCTGCGGTTCGATCAAGATGACACCCTGACCGACACGAACGAGATTGAGTACGGGATTACGCAGCGCCTGTTTCGCCGGACCGATGACGACGGTACAGAAGAGCTGGTCACCTGGCGTCTGGCCGAAAAATACTTTTTCGATCCCACCTTCGGCGGTGCGCTCGTGCCGGGACAGCCGAACGTGTTTCAGGCAACCGATTTGCTCACGCCGTTTGCCTTTGCCGATGAGCCACGCCATTTCTCGCCGATCATCAGCGACTTGACGATCGACACCGGCAAGCGATTCGACACACAGTTCATCGTCAACTACGACCCAACCATAGACCGGCTGACGGCGATCGGCGAATTGCTGAAGCTCAAACCGTACAAGGAATCCTTTCTGATCCTTTCCCACTTTTCGGTTCTGAACCTGCCGAATAATCCCGAGCCGCCTCCTCCCAATTTCCAGCAGCGATCCAATCAAGTACGGGCGCTTTCTGGATACGGAGATCCCAACCAGCGCGGCTGGAGCTTCATATTCGGCGCGAGCTATGACTTCACCGCGGGGGCGTTTCAGAACCAGATCGCCGAGGCCGGCTACAACGGTTCGTGTTGCGGGTTCGGCTTCGAATACCGCCGGTTTTCGTTCGGCACCATCCGGAATGAGAATCAGTACAGCGTGGTCTTCCGCCTGGCCAACATCGGTTCGGCAGGAAATCTGCGCAGGCAGGAGAAGATCTTTTAAAAACATGACCGCACGTTCGGAATCCGAGCTGGCATTTCTCACCGTCGAGCGGGCGGCTGTTTTGCTGCGCAGGCGGGAGCTCTCTCCGCTCGAGCTTGTCGATGCGGCTCTCGCGCGCATCGAGCGATGGAGTTCGAGCCTGCATGCCTTTCTGACGATCTTGACCGAGCAGGCCCGCCAACACGCGAAACGTGCGGAGAGGGAAATACGCCGCCGGGGCCCGCGCGGCCCCCTTCACGGAATTCCGATCTCGCTGAAGGACAATTTCTGGACCCGGGGTATCCGCACGACGGCGGGCTCGAAAATTCTCGCTGACTTCGTGCCGAGCCAGGACAGCGCGGTGGCGAAATCTTTGGCCGAGGCGGGAGCCATTCTGCTGGGCAAGACCAACATGCACGAATTTGCCTACGGCATCACCGGCGAGAATCCACACTACGGCAGTTCGCGGAATCCCTGGGCAGCAGACCGCGTTTCGGGAGGGTCGAGCGGGGGTTCGGCGGTGGCCGTCGCGACGGGAATGGGCTTGGTTTCCGTGGGCACGGATACCGGCGGCTCCATCCGCGTTCCGGCCGCGCTGTGCGGGATCGTGGGCCTGAAGCCAACCTTCGGCCTGGTCAGCGTGGAAGGTGTCGTGCCGCTGGGCCTGAGCTTCGATCATGTGGGGCCGCTCGCGCGAAGCGTGACGGACGCGGCGATTGTGCTTGAGGCGATCAGAGGAAAATATACGCGGGGCCGGACACGGCCACGCCATCGAGCGCTCGATCGGAATCGGCTTCGGCGATTCCGGCTCGGCTGGCCGAGGGACTTTTTCTTTGAGCGCATCGATCCAGAAATCCGAAGCGCGATCGAGGCGGCAGCCAAGACCTTGGAAGCCCTGGGAGCACGCATCGAAGAGATTTCCCTACCACAGCTATCCGGAGCGGTCGATCGCGCCATTAACATCGTCGTGGTCGAAGCCAGCTACTACCACGAATCGCAAGGCTACTATCCGTCGCGTTCGCAAGATTATGGCGACGACGTGCGGGGCCATCTCGAATGGGGGCACAAGCTTCGCGCAGTCGACTATCTGAGCGGCCTTGAGGCGAGGCCGAAAGTGACGGAGGACTTCACGCGAGCCCTTGAACAAGTCGATGCGATTCTCGCGCCCGTTGCGCCGATTTCGGCGCCGCCCATCGGTCAAAGCCAGATTCGCGTCGCGGGCCAACGGGAGACCGCCGTGCGGGCCGAACTCCTCCGCCTGACGCGGCCCGCCAATATAGCCGGCCTGCCCGCGCTTTCCGTTCCGTGCGGGTTCACCTCTTCAGGCCTGCCCATCGGTTTGCAGCTCATCGGTCCGCCGTGGGGCGAGGCACGGTTGCTCGCCATCGCGCGGACCTACGAGCAGGCCACCGATTGGCACAATCGTCATCCCGCTCTCGGCTGAGGCCTCCACCCATCGGGTGCCGCCACAGTCGGCAACGCGCCCGGCCGAGAGAGCAGCCGTTCGCCGGCCCACGATGCGGACCCACCGACGGCGAGGCCCGCGAGGACGTCGGCGACGTAGTGATACCTTCCATAGACGGTGGCCACGCACATGCTCGCAAAAAACGGCAGGGTGGTCCAAAACAGCCAGCGGCGGTAGCGCCAGGACGCGATCAGGGCCACCATCGAGCCCGCCACGTGCGCCGAGGGAAACGCTGCCCCGTGCACGCGCGCCAGCCGTTCGATCAGGGCGATCAGCGCCGTTGCGTAGCCGCCGACGAGCGGCTGTGGGTTCAGTCGGGCGAGTGAAAAGTAGGGGCTCTCGACCGGCAGCAGAACGGAAATCACATACACCGAATAGTGTGCGATGGCGGTTGAAACCATCACGGTCCAGAACCTCCGCCATTCGCCGTGGACGTACAGAATCGCCGGCAACAGGACCAGGTAAAGGAAATAGGTCATGTAGGCAAACTGCATGTAGTCGTTGAGTGCGGGCGAGGCGAACTGAGCAAGCCATACGGAGGGATGCACTCCGGCGAGGTTGTAATCGAATGTCACGAGCGCGTGGTCGAACCAGCCGGGGAAAATCGCGTGAACCAGACCGCCCAGCTCTTCGAAAAGGAAAACATAGAGCGGCAGCGGGTACCAATGGCGAGCGAAGTGCAGGATTGGGTTCTCTCGACGCGCGGCTGCTCGCACCAGCCAGACGATGGCTCCGGCGATTGCCAAGTGCCCTGCCACGTAGCGGACGGCGTGAGGAATGTTCGAGTGAAACAGGGTCAAAAGGGCCAAGAGCCAGGCCAGATAGAGGAACGTCATCCACTCAAACGCGCCCAAGGCTCGGACCGTCTCACCGAGCCAGAGGGGAAGCGGGACGTAGGCCGCGCGGCCGTGATTCGAGCGAACTGCCCGCGGGCGGGGCCATTCGCTTGACTCGATCTGGTCCGGCAGGCTCATCGCGCTCCCCGAGAGGCGAGCTCGAGCGGGCAGCACGGAGTCGGCATGGCCAATCTCCCATCCGATATGGGCCAGCCCTCGCTCGACGCGATTCGGCGAAACCGGCGACGCGGATTCACGGCCACGCGCTGTCCGACAGAATCCAGCATGGGCAAATCGCTCATGGAGTTGCCGTACGCGTAGCTATCCCACAGAGAAAGACCAAATCGTGCCGCCAGATTTCGCACCGCACGTCCCTTTTCATCACCGCTCAAATGCGCGCCAGCAATTTGGCCAGTCCAGCAGCCTCCGCGCACCTCCAGTTGCGTTGCTGCGATTTCGACAGGCCCGGACAGTTGGCGCGCCAGGACCTCCGCGAGGCAATCGAGCGTGCCGCTGACGAGAAAAACACGGTGCCCCTCGCTCCAGTGCCATCGCATGCGTTCGAGCGCGGCCCCATAGCAGGGGGGTCCGTCGTCGGCGAGCGATTGTTCCCAATCGTCTGCCAGCGAAGCACGCAGTCCGCCGAGGTAGCGCTTGTTTAAAACGGCAGCACCGCGCGGATCGGGCACCACGGTCTTTGCAAAATGAACCAGCCACCGGGCGATATGGCGCGTCGTGAGTTCGTCCTGTGCCAACAGGAAGCCGATAAAGCGCCATTCCAGCGAAGGCGGCGCCACCACTGTGCCGTCCACATCAAAGAAGGCACCAATTTTCTCTCGACGGGTCATCGGCTCAGCACCACGGCGGTACCTTGGGGTACTCTTTGCCGGGCGATCAATAGCCGCCGGGCTTCCCACAACACCGGAATCGCGCGCACGATGCAAAACACCACGGTTGCGAGCGTGATCACGTGTGCCGTGGCCAGCGGCCAGGTCAGTCCCGTCCAATGGATCCATCGCTCCGAGTCGACCGCAGCCAGGTCACGCAGGGATAGCAGAATTCCCAGGTAGCAAAAGCAAATGCATTTCAGCGTGGCATAGGACGCCCGACTCGCTTTGGAAGCCACCAGTCTCCGCCCCCACCCCGTTTTTCCGATCAGGTTTTGTCCGGAGCGGGTGCGGGCGGCGAGTCCAGAAAGAAAGTCCGTGAGCGCTCCGCGCGCGAAAAACACGACCGGGACCCACAGCGAGATCAGTCCGGCCGCAGCGAAGCATGTGAAGAACACGTTTTCGACCACCCGATCGCCCAAGATGTCGAACTTCGCGCCCAGGGCCGAGGCCAGGCCGCGCGTGCGGGCCAGGTATCCATCCACGCCATCAAGCGCAATGGAGGCGACCGTTAGGACGATGGCGGTGAGATCGACGGCGACTCGGTGCGCCCCCCAACGGAGCAATCCGACCGCTAGGAATGCAGTGACGATGCGAGCCGCCGTCACCTGGTTGGGCGTCACGCGCGCCTCCTCAAGAGAATCTCTACGAGCCCGCACCGCAAGCGGCAAACCGTCTGACCGGATGCGGTTCCAGCCGCGGGCCCGCCCTCAGCAGGAGGCATGCGCGCTGCCATTCCCAGGGGTTGCTTGCGCCACTGATTTTTCATCCACTTGGCCAACGGCATTTGCGGGTGTGCCGTCGGAGCGGCGGATTTCGACGCCACGTGTCGTGTTTTTCCTACGCTCGCCCTCTAGAACCAAAGTGAGGTACGATGCGTCTAACCGGTGTGGTCAAAAGGAAGGTTTCGACGGAGCCAAGCCAACCGTCGGGAAAAATCAGCGGAACCAGTGAGGGAGTCGGATGGCAGCCTTTGCGTTGTTGGTGTTTGTTGCTGGATTGATTTCGTTCTTATCTCCGTGCGTTTTGCCGCTCGTGCCCGGCTACGTGTCGATGCTTTCCGGCGTAGGCGTCGATCAGCTCAAAGAGGGCCAGGGTTCCACCGGCAAGCTGCTCAGCTCGGCTCTGTCGTTTGTGATCGGTTTCTCGGCGGTGTTCATCACCATGGGCGCCACGGCCAGTGCGGTTGGCCAATTTCTGCTCAAGAATCGCAACTTGCTCGCGCCCGTTGCCGGCGCGTTGATTATTCTGTTTGGGTTGCACTTGATCGGTTGGCTGGTAAAGATTTCGGTTCGCGTCGGCGTAATCGTCGGGCTGCTGCTCGTCGCCATCGGTGCATTTTTGACCGTCCGCACAGGCGCCCACCTGATCCTCAAGCCGGTGCATTTCTATGCAGCGTCCCTGATCTTTCTTTTTGGGCCATCGCTGACGCGATGGCTGAATCGTGACGTTCACATGAACAATGTGGGTGGGAATCAGCCGGGAATGGTGAGCGGATTCCTACTGGGGTTTGCGTTCGCGCTCGGCTGGACGCCCTGCATCGGACCCATTCTTACGACCGTGCTGGCCATTGCGGCAACTAGGGAGAAGGTCACCGAAGGTGTGATCCTGCTGACCTTGTACTCTGCCGGTCTTGCCATACCGTTCTTGCTCACCGCGGTTGGCATCGGCCGCTTCATGAAGTTCTATCAGAAGTTTCGAAGGCATCTTCACACGGTCGAGGTTTTCAGCGGCGTTCTCCTGCTGGCCATCGGCGCGCTGATTTTCGCCAACGGTCTTACCTTCATTTCCGGCCATATCCAGGGCCTCAATCCGGAAGTGTTGATTGACAGGTTCATGCCCCACGGAGCGGGTGCCTCTGCTGCGGCGCCGTCCAACGCCAACCTGGCTCCCGAACCGGACGTCACCTTCAAGAATC
>Ga0187783_10000781_pt1 | contig 23481 bp, 21 predicted proteins | sample 1015_SJ02_MP02_2_FD_132471 | JGI IMG/M metagenome (GOLD analysis project Ga0187783, IMG submission 132471) | Tropical peat soil microbial communities from peatlands in Department of Meta, Colombia - 1015_SJ02_MP02_20_MG | ecosystem: Environmental > Terrestrial > Soil > Wetlands > Peat | place...
CTGAATGCCATCCAACGATCAATCATGACGCCGATTGACCATCCCGACATGATGAACAGAATAATGACCACGCCTCTCGCCGTAGGCCCCATTTGCCTCCATAGCGAAATCGGGTCCCAACCCACCGGCTGTTCCTGAAAAAGCCAAACCGCCATGGTGGATACGTTACTCAGGGTATGGGTTGCTAGATTGGCTAAAAACATGAGTTGCTTTTCCCTCCTCAGATCTGGTTCTACTGCGGGTCACTTGCGCTACCGCCTGAACTGTCTCTTCCCTCTACGCCTGAACTCGCTAGCCTCCAGACAAGGTGAAGTTGACCGTAATTTGCGTTTCCACCTCGACTGGCTCGCCGTTCAGAATGTAGGGCTTGTACTTCCATTGCTTCACGGCTTCGATGGCAGCCGGGGCGAGCATAGGGTGGCCGCTGATCAGATGCAGATTCTCGATGCTTCCATCCTTACTGATCTCGGCCGCAAGAAGCACACTTCCTTGGATGCGCGCTTGCCGAGCCAGGGGTGGATAGGTCGGCTGGACCTTACGGATCAGGAGCCCTTGGGTTACGCCCTGGGATACGCGTACCCGGGTGGGCGTAGCCACCTTCGGCACGGCAACCGGGGTGGAACTGATAATTCCGCCGATGACTCCTCCCATCTGGCCCCCGGGAACACCACCCGGGACACCACCGACAACACCGGCTGACGACATCTCCGGCGGAGCCTCGTCTTCCTTGATCATCTGGACTTTCTGGGGAATCTTGGTCGGAGTGCGCAGCTGGCCATTAACAATGTCGGTCTGAACCTGCTTCACGATGTGAACGGGAGCGGCCGCCGGTGGGGGTGGAGGGGGAGGCGGGGGCGGGGCCACCAGAAATGTCATCAATTGCCCTTTGGGCAAGGCTTCCGTAAATAGAAGTGGAATCAACACCAGGATGCCTACGAAGACTGCCTGCAGGACGAAGGAAAGCGTGGTCGTCATTCCCCGCTTGGTTCTTAGTCTCCCACCAGATTCGATGAGGCTGTCCTCAAACATAAGACTCCTCCTACACTGACCCTAAGAACTAATAGACACCGACGGAGCTCGTCTTGCTCCCAAAGAGATCTGCCAGGGCGGTCAAACCGAAAACCGGATGATAGTAACCCAAAGTCCTCGTAATGACAAACCGATTCGGGGGGGCTGGCCGAAAGGCCTCAAGGACTTAGGCCTTGGCCTTCATCTTTTCCCGTCGGTTACGTTCCTTGTCGGCCGGGACCATGACGGGCTGCCGCCCCCGATTCGCCCGCCAATCCTGATACGCCACCAGGATGGGCGCGGCAATCGCGATCGATGAGTACGTCCCAATCAGGATGCCGATGACCAAGGCGAAGGAGAAACCATGTAAGACCTCGCCTCCAAACAGGAATAGGGCGAGCACGGTCAGAAACGTCAAGCCTGCCGTCAGAATGGTTCGGCTCAAAGTCTGGTTGATGCTCCGATTTACGATGTCGGAGAGCTTCTCCCGGCGCATCAGCTTGAGGTTCTCTCGAATGCGATCGAAGACCACAATGGTGTCGTTATTCGAGTAGCCGATGAGGGTCAAAATGGCGGCGATCACGGTCAACGAGATTTCTTTGTTGACCAAGGAAAAAGCGCCTACCGTGATCAACGTGTCGTGGAACACCGTAATGACGGCAGCCACGCCGTAGATCCATTCAAAACGCACCGCCAAATAGACCAGCATTCCCGCCAGAGAATACAGGGTGGCAAGCTTGGCCTGGGTTCTCAGCTGTTCTCCCACTTGGGGTCCCACGATCTCTACATTTCTCACGCTGAAGCCGGAGAGAAAGAAACCGTCCTTGAGGGAAGCAACAACCGCAGGATCGGCGACAGCCTTCACTTCGTCGATCGAAGACAACACGCCGCCTTTCGTCTTGTCACGATAATCCAGGATCGCCTGGGCGGTCTGAGCGTAACGCTCAGCCGCATCGCTGCCCAGATGCAGGGGATCTTTTTCGAGCAGATAGCCCTTTACCGTCAGCATGCTCTCGTTATTCAGGTCCAGCTTGTCAGCCGGGGCGTTCGACTCCAGCGCGTGAATGATCTCGAGCTTGCTCTTGTCGAGCGCCTGCTCGCCGGTTTCCTTTTCCGAGACATCGATCAGAACTTCGTTGTTGGCGGCCTGGCCGTAGCGCTGGATGCGCGCATTGTGGAGTCCGGCGCGGTCCATCGCGGCTCGGATCGCGCCGTCGTCGGGAGTTTGCGCGAACTTGACGTAGACGAGCGTTCCCCCACGAAAGTCCACGCCGTAGGGAATCCCGTGCCAGAAAAGCATGGAGAGCACGCCGGCGACGCTGAAGACCAGAGAAAAGGCAAGAAAGTACCACTTCTTGCCGAGAAAATCGATGTTCGGGTTGCGGAAAAATTCCACCTGCTTTGAACTCCAGTTCCCCGGGGTTCGCAGACCCCCGGGGCTTTCAGTCCCTTGGGCGAGCCCGGTTGGACATTTAGCCGATGCTCAATGCTTCCCCGCGCTGCTTGTGGTTCAAAATCCAGTCAAAGATCACGCGCGATACAAACACCGCGGTGAACAGGTTGGCGAACAGACCAAAGCTCAGCGTAACCGCAAAGCCGCGCACCGGACCTGTGCCGAATATAAAAAGGATGACGGCCGAGACAATGGTCGTAACGTGGGTATCGACAATCGTGATCCAGGCGTGGCTGAAGCCCTGTTCCACCGCAGAGGGAGGGGTCTTGCCGTTTCTTAATTCCTCCCGGATGCGCTCAAAGATCAGCACATTCGAGTCAACTCCCATACCCACGGTCAGGATCACCCCGGCAATTCCCGGCAGCGTGAGCGTCGCACCGCTGTATCCCAAAAAGCCCAACAAAATAATCAGATTCAGAATCAGGGCAACATCGGCGTTGATGCCGGCCGCATGGTAGTAAATCAGCATGAACACGAGCACGGCCAGCATGCCGATGATCGCGGCGGTGACCCCCGCGCGGATCGAATCGCTTCCGAGCGAGGGTCCGACCGTCCGCTCTTCCAGATAGCGGATGCCGGCCGGCAAGGCTCCGGAGCGCAGGATCATGCCCAGGTCCTTGGCTTCCTGCTCGGTGAACCGTCCGTTGATCACACCGTTATCGTGAATCTGTTCCTTGATCACGGCAACTTCCTGCACTTTGCCATCGAGCACGACCGCCAGGTTCTCTCCCACGTGCGCCCCGGTGAAAGCGGCGAAGCGGCGGCCCCCTTCGTTGGTCAGGGTGAACTGGACCGACGGCTGCCCATTCTCATCGCGGGACGGCTCGGCATTGCGTAAGTCGCGGCCGGTGACCGCCGATGCCCGCGAAACCAGATACCACATCGGTCCTTCCTGATTGACACCCAGACTGCGGCCGGGCAGCAAGACCGAATCTTGCGGCAAGACGCCGCCATGATCCTGCAACGCCGCCTGCTCGCTGGGGTAAGGCCCGCCAAGCGACTGGCGAATTTCGAGCATGGCGGTCGACTGCATGATTTCTTTCACGCGGGCGGGATCGTCCACCCCGGGAAGCTGCACCAGAATCTGATACTGCCCCAGTCCGTGCTCTTCGATGACCGGTTCGCTGACACCCAGCTGATCAATTCGGTTGCGAATGGTTTCAATCGCCTGGGCAACCGCCCGCCGCTTCAACTCGGCAAGCGCCTGCGGCTTCATCGAAACCGTCCACGTATTTTCAAGTCCGGAGGCCAGGCTGTATTCCGGCAGATTATCGTCCACCAGCGAGCGCAGCCCGGAACTCTGCTCCGGCGGTACACCCTTAATAAGGATCTTCTCGGGATTATTCGTGGGATCGGGCTTGGTGATTTCGGCGTAGTTGATCTTGTGCGATTTGAGTTGCGCCTTCAAGCGTTCGAGCGCATTGTCGGAGTCCACGTTAACCGCGTCATTCACCTGCACTTGCAAGATCAGGTGGGTTCCGCCCTTAAGATCGAGACCGAGGTGAATCCGATCCTCGAGTGCGGCCAGCAACCCCCTGCCGGACCAGCTCTGGGGCAAACCAAAGATCCCAAAGACAAATACCACAAGGGTGGCGACGATTACGACGACCTTCCAGCCTAGATTCTTGTTCATAGCGATTCCGCCGTCCGCCGCGGAGCCCTCACTTTGCTGCCTTCGTCGGCTCTTCTCCGGTGATGACCGAGGAAACGGACGCGCGGCTTACCTCGATGCGCAAATTGTCGGGGGGAACCCGCAGGTGGAGATAATCATCCCGCAAGGCAATGATCGTGCCGTGAAGCCCGCCGGAGGTTATCACCTTGTCCCCTGTCTTCAGCTCGTTCAGCATCTGCTGCCACTTCTTCTGCCGCCGCTGCTGCGGCAGAATCAGCAAGAGATAAAAGATTGCAAGAATGAAGACCAGGGGGGCAAACCCCAGCCAGCCCATCGTTCCGCTGCTTGTTTGAACAGCCAGCAATGCCTGCACGTTTATCAAGCTTAGGTTTCGCTTCCCGGGAACAAGCAGCCGCCGCGTCTGGTGACGCAGGGCTTCAATTTTACCTTCGGAGTTCTCGCGTGATCGGCCGGAGGCTGCTCGGACGCCAACAGGCGGTTAGCGAGCTACAGCTTCGCTCGAGACCAAACCTCAGATAGTGAACGCGCACCTCTCCCAGCACAAATAGCATGACGCACCGCCCGCATGGTGTCAAGGTAGAAGCTCAGGTTGTGGATGGTGTTCAGCACTTGGGCCAAGACTTCGTTCGACCGATAGAGATGCCGCAGATAAGCCCGGCTGTAGCGCCGGCAAACTCGGCATGCGCAATTCGGGTCGAGCGCAGCCTCGTCGCCCGCGTACTGTACCTGTTTGATGGACACTCGTCCCTGCGAAGTGAAAAGCAACCCATGTCGCGCCGCTCGGGTGGGCAGGACGCAGTCCATCATGTCAATTCCGAGATTGGCGTACTCCACAATTTCCTCCGGAGTCCCCACCCCCATCAGGTAGCGCGGCTGGCCCGCGGGCAGATGCTCGACGGTGGCTTCGACGATCTCACGCGTCAGGGCTCGTGGCTCGCCCACACTCAGTCCGCCTATGGCGTACCCGAAGAAACCGATTTCTCGAGTCCGCTCCGCCGACTCCTGGCGCAGCCCTCGATCCATGCCGCCCTGAACAATGCCGAACAGGGCCTGGGTTTCGCCGGAAAACGTGGACGCGGATGCCCCCGTCCAGACGAAGCGGCGAACTGGTTCTGAGCCGTTCTCCGAGACCTGGGATCCCCCCCCCTGGTTCTTGGTCCAAGGCACTTCATGCTTATGCTGCTCAAAATAGCGCTTGCTTCGCTCCGCCCAGCGCAAAGTAAGTTCCATCGCCGCGCGCTGTTCCTCAGGCTCGGCTCGATACTCAGGGCATTGGTCAAATGCCATGATGATGTCTCCGCCGAGCCCGATCTGGGCCTCGACAGCGCTTTCCGGGCTGAATAGATGGGTAGAGCCGTCAAGATGGGAGCGAAATCTCACGCCTTCTTCGCTGATGGTTCGAAGATCGCTCAAACTGAAGACCTGGAATCCGCCTGAGTCGGTGAGAATGCCCCGGGGCCAGGACATAAAACGATGCAGCCCGCCGTGTCTTCTGATCTCCTCGATTCCTGGACGAAGGTAAAGGTGATAGGTATTGCCGAGAACGATCTCGACTCCGAGCTCCTCGAGCCATTCCTGGGGCACACCTTTGACCGAAGCGAGTGTGCCGACAGGCATGAAAACCGGCGTTCTCACTTCACCGTGGGGGGTGGCGAGCCGGCCGGCGCGCGAGGCTCCGGCGCGGGCTTCAATCTCAAATCCCATGGACATGGTTGGAGTGTAGGGACACCCGCCCCTGACTGTCCACCTCACCTAGAGGCAAAGATTCGGTGGCGTGGCCGAACCGGCCGAGCGGCTTCAGGCCGGCTTCGCCGTTACCAACTCAAGAATCTCCGCTCGCAGTTTGGTCCGCTCGACGAAGACCTTTCCCACGCTGATTGGCAGATGGAATCTTCTCGGCCCGGCACTTCCGGGATTGAAGTAGAGCACACCCTTCTTGAATTCCTGGCGGGGCATGTGGCTGTGCCCATAGATGACGGCTCGAAAGCCTGCCAACTCTGGGTTCAGGTCGAGCGCTCCAAGATCGTGGAGAACATAAATGGTGAAACCTTGGATCTCAAGCACATTGCTCTCGGGAATTTTTCGCGCCCACGCTTCGACATCTACATTCCCTCGCACAGCGGTAAGCGGAGCGAGCTCTCCGAGACGTTCAAGAATCGTAGGATCGCCTACGTCCCCGGCGTGGATGATGTGGTCGGAACCGCGAAGCGCCTCGATGGCTTCGGGACGTAACAAACCGTGGGTATCGGAGATGACGCCAATGGTTGACACGTGATTCCGGTCTCGGGAAAATGCGCTTCCCGCGAGTGATGCCCCTCGACCGGCATGCCATGCCCATCCAGCTGGCTCAATCGCCCGGTCCTACGCTGGCTCTTAAGCGGCGCTCCTCTCGACGAGCACAATCGCGTGTGCGATGGCGGCATTGTCGGTCCCGAGGCCTTCCGGAGTCTTGGCCTTGAGGCCAACGCGGTCCGCGGGAATGTCGAGCAGCTCCGCCACACGCAGGCGAATCTTCCGAGCGTGCGGTCCGATCTTCGGCGCCAGAAGAATGAGCGTCGCATCGACGTTCGAAACGGCATAGCCGGCGGCGCGGACACGCTCGAGAGCTTCCTCGAGAAAGACTGCCGAATCCGTGCCCTTCCACTGCGGATCCGACGAAGGGAACAGAGAGCCGATGTCGGGCGCCGCAACCGCCCCCAGCAAGGCATCGGTGAGGGCGTGCAAAAGCACGTCACCATCGGAATGGCCGCCGAGGCCATGGGAATGCGCGAGACGAACACCGCCTATTTTGAGAGGGATGTGGGGCTCGAATTGGTGCGAATCCCAACCATAACCAATGCGGGTGAACGGCTTCGAGTTTCTGCTCTCGTCGGTTCTTCTTCGTGCGCTCTGGGTCTTTGCCATGGGCGTGGGCGGCAGCTAGGAAGCTACTTTAAGGTAGAACTCGGCGAGCTCCAAATCGGCGGGGGTCGTAATTTTGATGTTTCGCGGTGAACCCATGACCACCGCGACTTTGTGTCCTGAGCGTTCCACCAACGATGCCTCATCGGTTCCCAGAAAACCATCTGCCGTGGCCTCATCGAACGCCTTTTTCAAAATGTCGTAGCGGAAGCCTTGCGGGGTTTGCGCCATCACCACTCGTTCGCGCGGAACCGTAGCCGTGATCAACGCGCCGTCGGAGGTGCGCTCGACCTGTTTGACGGTATCGACAGCGGGCATTCCGGCGATGGCCGCGCCATATTTTTGAGCGGCTCGAATCACTTCCTGAATGATTGCTTCGGTTACAAACGGGCGCACCGCGTCATGGACGAGGACGATGTCGTCGGGCGCGGCAGAGATCTGCGCGATCGCGTTGCCCACCGATTGTTGCCGGTGTTCTCCACCCTCAACGGCTCGAATCTTCGAGCTGGGTAAATCCTTGGCGCTGGTTCGCAGCCGCTCCTGAAACCCATCCATCTCGTTGGCCCGCAGCGCAACATAGATCTCTGCGATTTCGGGGATGGCGGAGAACCTTCGCAGAGTATGAACGAGAATAGGCGTGCCAGCGAGCTCGGTGAATTGCTTGGAGGCCCCTTGCTTTTTGCTTTTGCCGCCAAGCGCCGATGCCATGCGCGTGCCAAGGCCTGCCGCAGGAATAATGGCGACTACTTTCATGGCGGGCCGTAGTATACGAGCCCGGCTTGGATGCTTTCAAATCGCGCTCCCGGGTTTTCGCCGTAATCCTTGCTCGGCGGCCTAGCCGGACCCATGCCGGGAACAGGCCTCAGTCCCGGTATCTTCTTACAGCATTAACCCTAGGCGCGATTTGCCTCGGAAGATGAATTTATTGCTTCTCGGCAATGAGGCGGCAGCTGCCCGCCGAACGCTTCCTCCCACATTTCGAACTAGTTATGGCCACTTGCGCAATCGGCAGATCTGGCAACTCAGTTGCGGGCTAGAAATGGTTCGTTGGCCGAAAGTAGGCTTCTGAGGGTGCTGTGCAATATCGTTCCTGGTTCCGCTTTCTCGCCATCGCCGCACCGGCCGCGCTGATCGCGGCACTAGCCATCGCTATGTTTGTTGCAAGAGCGAGCGTGAACTCCGACACCGGCCAAAGGATGGAATCTCGGGTCGCGGATCTTGGAAACTCGGCGGCGAGTGTTCCTCACACCGCAATTCGCCCGGTCGCGACACGAACCTTTCGTGGTGTCATCACCGATGATCGTTGCGGCGCTCGACATGACATGCACTCCGGCAAGACCCCTTCGGAGTGCATCGAAGCGTGCCTGCGCCGAGGCGCCAACTACATTCTGGTGAATGGTGATAAGACCTACCGAGTCGCGGGAAACCCCGACCAGCTTAGTACATTCTCCGGCACCCGGGTAAAGCTGATTGGCTCACTGGCGGGGAACCGCATCAACGTAAGCTCGATTGCCTGGGAGTAGTCCCGTTCCCTCCCCGCAGTCACGCGGGAGATAGGCGACCATCCGAACCCAAGCCGTCCAAGCCCGGATGTGCGAAAAGCCAGACCAGCATCCATGCGAGCGCTGAAAAAAAAGGAGCTACTCGGCGGAGCTGTCGGCCAGGATTGGCTTCTTCGGTTCGGGATTGGGCACGGCGGCGACGGTCGTCACCACAACCGCGGGTCGCGTTTCAGTGCGCGGCATCGAACGCTCATCCCACTTGCCGAAGATCATCTTCCCGGCAGTCGTCTGCAAGACGGAGGTCACGGAAACATCAATGGTCTTGCCGATCACCTTGCGTGCGTTATCAACCACGACCATCGTTCCGTCGTCCAGATAGGCAACCCCTTGGTTGTACTCTTTTCCTTCTTTCAGGATAAACACCTTCATGGACTCTCCCGGCAGCACGATGGGCTTCAGCGAATTCGCCAATTCATTGATGTTCAACACTTCGACACCCTGCAACTGTGCCACCTTGTTGAGGTTGAAGTCATTGGTGATGATCTTGCCTTCATACAGCTTGGCCAATTCGATCAGCTTCAAGTCGACTTCGCGCAAGGCGGGAAAATCGTCTTCCACGATTTCGATTTCGACGAAAGCCACCTTCTGCAGACGTTGCAGAATGTCGAGGCCACGGCGGCCGCGATTGCGCTTCAGGGAGTCGGCCGAATCCGCCACCAGCTGCAGCTCCCGCAGGACGAACTGCGGGATCACGATGATGCCATCGAGGAAGCCGGTTTCGGCAATATCCGCGATGCGCCCGTCAATGATCACGCTGGTGTCGAGAATCTTGTAGCTTCTCTTCGCTTGCTTCTCGCCCCCGAAAATGCCACCTAACGCCGTCAGGTTGAGCAGCTCACCTTTATTCGCGCCCACAACCAGGCCGACATAGGCCATCAACGCCATGACCAGGATTTGCAGAAAACTTTGCGTCGGGCCGGGGGGAATGCTATTGCGAATGACCAGAGCAAATAGGTAGGCGCCAACAATTCCCAGCACGCTGCCGATGGCAGCTCCAATCAGTCGCTTGAGGCTGACCAGTCGCAGGCGCCATTCGAAGACGATGATGGCCAGGCCCACGAGCGCGCCAACCCCTGCGGCGTACGTCGGACTCAGGCCAAAAGGTTGAAGGAGATAACAAGTGACGGTAACAAGAACAACAAATAGAAGACGTATGACGACCAAATCCATCGGGCCCTCCCCCGGGAACAGCGGGCAAACGCCCACCGCACCCGCACCGGCCATCGAACATGACAGCCATTACTGGCCAGCGATCAACGCGGAGCCTATGAATTCCCAAACGCTATGAAACGTGCTCCGCTCCCGTCCCGGGCTGGCGGGAAAGCAAAATTATCACAGGTACTATTACAGGAGAAGTATATACCCCGTCTGCCTCTTTTCGGCCAAGTCCAAAAGCAACCCGATCTGCTGCCTAAGAGAGCACCTCCCCGCGCCCCGCTGATAGACTCGTGGCATGAAAGCAATCGTGATCACGCGGTTAGGCGGGCCGGAAGTGCTGGCCATTCACGAGCTGCCCGAGCCGGTCGCGGGCGACGGGCAAGAGATTGTAAGGATTGAAGATGGCGGGCTCAACTATGCCGACATTATGACCGCCAAAGGAGGCTATCCAGGAGCGCCCAAACCTCCCCTGGTTGCCGGCCGGGAATTCTCCGGCACCCGGCAAAGCGACGGCCAGCGGGTCATGGGATATCTCCAGTGGGGCGCCTTTGCCGAACTGGCTGCAGCGCGCTCCGAGCTGCTGTGGCCCGTGCCCGGCGGGTGGAGTGCCGAAGAAGCTGCCGCGTTCCCGGTGAACTATTTTACGGCTTACTTCGCCTACTGGAAGGCGGGCTTCCTCGAGCCGCCAAAAAGCGGCAGAAAGCGCCGGGTCTTGATCCACGCGGTGGCCGGTGGAGTCGGAACAGCCGCGGTCCAGATTGGCAAGCTCCTGGGAGCCGAGATGTATGGAACGTCCTCTTCGGACGAGAAGCTGTCGCGGGTTAAAACGCTCGGCCTTCAGCACGGAATCAATTACAAGCAGCAGGATTACCAACAGGCCATTCAAGAACTGACCGATGACGAGGGTGTAGATGCGGTCTTTGAGATGTTAGGCGGCGAGCATGTCGCAAAGAGCGCGCGCTGCTTGGCCGACTTCGGCTGCTTGATCGTCTATGGAAGCGCCACCGGCCAGAAATCGGAAATCGACACCCGGCTGCTCTATGCAAAAGGCACCAGCGTGCACGGACTATGGCTGACCTACTTGTCGGCAAAGCGCGAATTGATGGACCGAGCCTGGAGTCAGCTTTCTTCCTGGATCGCGCAAGGACATTTGCATCCGGTCATCGGAAAGACGCTGCCCATGGAGCAGGTGGCAGAGGCCTACAGCTGGTTGGGCGAGGGCAGAAACTTCGGAAAGGTTGTCCTGAAGATCCGCTAATCGGCTGGTCCTCGCGCCGAGAAGGCGATGCTATAGTTTCCGCCTCGGGCACAGAATTTCGCTCGGACGGCTGCGAGGATGATGGCGCGAGCGCAATCGCATGCCGCAGCGGACGTCTTCATGAAAATCAGCTTCCAGGCTCTCGCGGTGATGGCGGGGCTGGCTTGCGCGCTTCGCGCCCGGTATCGCTCCTGACCAGTAACGTCTTCGAGCAGGGCCACCGGATTCGGGTGCAAATTTCGGGCTCGTTTTTTCCCAACTTCTCGCGCAATTTACAGAGCGGAGAGCTCGAAAACGACTCGGCTAAGCTCAAGAAAGCTACCATCAGCATCTACCTCGATCCGGATCACCCGTCCGAGATCGTCTTGCCGGTTGTGTCCCGGGCTCGCTAGGCACGAACCTGGCGGCATTCCCCACTATTTATTTCAGCCCGAGCTTCCTGCCAGACGCCAGCAAGGCAATTGCCTCGCGGAGACGTTTCTGCTTTGTTTCCTCTCGCTTGGCTGAATCAATCCATGCGATGTAGGCGCGTCGGTAGGAAGGTGCCAGTGGCTCGAAATAGTCCCAAGCACGCCCATTGGCCCTCAGCTGGTTCTCGATGTACGACGGAAGCGCGGATAAGGACGGCCGTGGTTGATCTCCGCTCCGGCGCGTGGGCGGACGCTCTAGTCCGGGGGCTGCCAATAATCGGCGCGCCTTGAGTTTCGCGTAGCGCTCGCGATTGATCGTCGACCACTTGCTCTCGGGCTTTCGCGGGGTGAACTTGCGCGCATAACGGTCGTCATCCAGGCGCCGAACGATGCTGTCGATCCAACCAAAGCACAGCGCCTCCTCGACCGCACTGTCGTAGCTGATGGACTTTTCAGCCGTGGGACCCCGGCGAAAGACGAGCCAAACGAGCGAGTCGGAAGCGTGATGCTTACGCAGCCAGTTCCGCCACTCGCGGCGGCTTCCGACATCGAGCGTCTTGAGGGTTTTCGCCAAAACGAGCCGCCGAAATCAGAATTCTACTTGACACGGCAATAAAACATGTATATACATGTATCATGACTGCGACGATCTCCCGATCCGACCGAGCGTTGCCCGTGCTGCTCTGTGCGTGCGCCAACCTTCGCCGCACCGCACGAGCGGTTACAAAAATGTACAACCGGGAGCTGCGCGACACGGGTCTTGAGCTGACCCAGTTCACCTTGCTGATGACGCTCGACCGTACCGGCGAAATTACGCAGGGAAATCTGGGTAAGCTGCTGGCGCTCGATACGACCAGCTTGACGCGCATGCTCAGACTCCTGACCAAGCGGGGATGGATCGGGGTTGCGACCGGAGACGACCGCCGGCAGAGACTTCTGCGGCTCACCCCTTCCGGTCAGGAGAAGTTGGACGAATCCCGGCCCGACTGGGAACGCGCGCAGCGACGATTGCAGCGCGGTTTAGGGGAAGCGAACTGGGCGCAAATGGGAGGATTGCTCGCCGACATTGCGCGCGCCTCCGAGACCATCTAGGGGCCCTTTTTTCTGGGCATATATGTGTATATACAGCTACCTATGGAGTACCTGTCATGGCAAAAATGGATGAACATCCGACCGTAAGGCAATTTCGCCAACGGGAAGCGGCAAGCGAAGAGCCCGCCAGACTCGAAGCCCTGGATCGTGAGTGGCTCCGCCGGGTGTGCCTGGAAGCGGGGGCCGACGACCTAGGATTTGTCGCCATAGGCCGCCCGGAGCTTGCCGACCAACGGGATGACATCCTGGCGGCTTTTCCCAAGACAAAGTCCCTCGTGAGCTTCGTTGTCCGCATGAACCGCGAGAATATCCGCACTCCGGCACGCTCCATCGCAAATCTCGAATTCCATCACTCGACCGATGAGGTCAACCAAGTCGGGCGTCACATCGTTGCCGCCTTGGAACAGGCCGGAGTTCGCGCCATCAATGGCGGGGCAGCCGGCTTCCCCATGGAAGCGGATCGCTGGGGAGCCAAGATGTGGATCGTCTCTCACAAGCCGGTAGCGGTCGCCGCCGGTCTAGGCCACATGGGGATTCATCGCAACGTGATTCATCCGAAGTTTGGCAACTTCATCACCCTGGGAACCGTACTGCTGGAGGCCGAGGTGAGTGCCTATTCGCAGCCCATCGATTACAACCCATGCGTCGAGTGCAAGCTTTGCGTTGCCGCATGCCCTACCGGGGCCATCGGCGCCGACGGCAACTTCAACTTTTCCGCCTGCTATACGCACAACTATCGCGAGTTCATGGGTGGATTCAACGACTGGGTGGAACAGATTGCGGCGAGTGGGAGTGCCCACGAGTACCGGAAGAAGGTGTCGAGTTCGGAGACGGTGTCCATGTGGCAAAGCCTGTCGTTTGGCGCGAACTACAAGGCTGCCTATTGCATGTCGGTCTGCCCCGCCGGGGAAGAAGTGATTCGTCCGTTTCTGACCAATCGCAAGCAATTCCTCGAAGAAGTGGTGAAACCGCTCGAAAACAAGGTCGAGACCGTCTACGCGGTGCGAGACTCTGATGCGGAACAATATGTAGCCCGTCGCTTTCCCCACAAGAAAACCAAGCGAGTGGCGAACGGACTTCAAGGACAAGGCTCCATTCGTGGCTTCCTGCGTGGCTTGCCCTTCGCGTTTCAGCGCGGGCGATCGGAAGGCCTCAACGCCACCTATCACTTCACCTTCACCGGTCCGGAGGAACTGAAGGCGACCGTTGTGATTCGCAACAAAACCCTCGAGGTCACCGAGGGCCACACGGGCGTGGCGGATCTGCGCCTGAAGGCGGACAGCCAAACCTGGCTCCGTTTCTTGCGAAAAGAAGCGAATCTCGTCTGGGCTCTTCTGCGACGGAAGATTCGGATTCAGGGCTCGCCACGGCTCCTGCTGGCCTTCGGCCGCTGCTTCCCGTCGTGAGCGGCGAGCGAAGGATGGCGCTCTGGTCTAGGGCACGATTCCACCGATCATCACGGAAACGAACACGAAACCGGGTGTACAATCTTTGCCGCTCTCGAAAGTCGAAAGGAAGATTCCACTTCGAACCACCTGTTCTAGCGAAGAGAGGAGGTTACTATGTACGTCCGAATCGGATTACTGCTCGGGCTCTGCTTCGCACTGCCGCTCGATAGTTTGGCAGATTTCCGCTACGACGAGACTACGAAGATCACCGGCGGCTCGCTGCTGAGTATGGCAAAATTCGCAGCTTCGTTCAGCAAGCAATCGCGTGCGATTACCGACCCTGTCCACTCCATGGTTCTGGTGAAAGGCAATCGGATGGCTCATATCGATCAAGACTCGTCCGAGATCGTCGATCTTGACAATGAGACCATCACTCACATCGATCACGCGAAGAAACAATATTCCGTAATCACGTTCCAGGAAATGAAAGAAGCGATGGAAGAGGCACAAAAGAAGGCCCAGCAACAACAGGCCAACCAGCCGCCGTCCACAGCTACTCCACCTCCAGACCTGAGCTTCAAAGTAAATGTCACGAACACCGGGGCCAGCAAACAAGTGGCGGGTCTTTCGGCGACGGAGTCGATTTTGAAAATGACGATGGCGGCAAAAGACCAGTCGTCGGGACAAACCGGAAGTATGGCGATGACCAATGATATGTGGATGGCGCCGGAAGTCCCTGGCTATAGCGAAGTGCGCGATTTCAACCAGCGTATGGCGCAGAAAATAGGCCCGATTTTCAGCGGCGCGCTGTCCCCCGGGATGCTTTCGGCCCAGCCGGGCATGTCTGCGGGAATGGCCGACATGGTGAAGGAGATGTCGAAACTCCAGGGTGTGCCCGTCTCACAAATCATGCGCATGGGCACGACCACGGATGGCAGCCCACTGCCGGCGGCTTCAGAAGCGCCACTGCCGCAGTCGAATGGACCTACGGCGGGTTCGGTGGCCAATCAGGCCGCTTCGAATGCCGCAAATTCGGCGGCCAATACGGCGACGTCAAGTGCCGAAAGCAACGCCGCCAGCCACATGGGAAGCTTTGGTTCAACCATCGGGAATTTGGGTGGTTTGGGAGGATTGCACAAGAAAAAGCCGCAGGATCAACAGCAACAGCAGCCGCCTGCAGCTGCGCAGAACTGGATGGTTCTCCTCGAATCGAGCACGGAAATGACGAACTTCTCCTCTGCTTCGGTTGATCCTGCGCTCTTCAACGTTCCCGCGGGCTACACCAAGGTGCCTTCGGAATACCAGAAGAATCAGCAATAAGGCGCGCGCGCGGGAGTGACAGTTTGAAGAAAGCTCGGAGGTCGGGTAGCCGAGAATCTGCGCTTTGCCCCGCGCCAGCTGGGGCGTAATCCCGGGTTTCTTGGCCGTTATCGTCACCCTGGCCCTGTCCGTAGGGCCAACACCGCGGTCTTCTCCCTGGTCAATGCGCTCATGCTGTCGAGCCTTCCCTACGCGCATCCCGCGCGGCTGGGCGCGATTTACGCGCGTGCGACCGGTTCCAGTCGTTCCGAACGGCGTAGGGGCCTCGACGGCGAGAAGCGGGAATTGCTGCGCGACGGCGTCCTGGCATTGATCTGCGCTGTTTCGGGCAGCACCTCGGGCGTGAACTTCCGGGCCGGTTCGCGGGTCGAATACGTACACGACGGGCGCGTATCGACCCACTACTTCGACGTGCTCGAGCTTCAGCCCGTCATAGGGCGCAACTTTTCGGACGCCGAGGATGTCCGCACGGGGCCCAAGGCCGCCATTCTCAGCTACAGCCTCTGGCGGACTGTGTTCGCCGAGGAGCGGAGCGTCGTTGGGCAAGCCATTCTGCTGAGGGGGGAGCCCTACACGCGGACTAGTAGAACAACCGTCGCAGAGCGTATCTCATGTTCGTAGCGGGAATGCGATAATCGCCAGCGCGGTGTCAACGTCGCCCCCAAACTCGGTATTGAATGTCGGCTGCAACGTTCCCGTCCCAACTGTGTACCCAATATTCTCGCCGTTGAGTGATCCGTCCCCGCTCAGTGCCACCATGCTCCATGGACTTTCGGTGGTGACCACCACATCCCCGCTGTTTGCGAAAGCACAAATCGCCAGGCTTTGACTTGTTGCGTTAACGAAGACTGTGAACGGATAGGTCAGCAAACCCGTGAACGTGTTGACCGAGGGCGTTCCACCGCTTAAACCCTGGACGTCAAGAAGGGCGACATTGAATTGACGGGAAGTCGCCGAGCCCGCTGGCTCGTTCGTCGTGACCGTGACGTTGAGTCCCTCGCTTGGAGGAACAGCGGGAACGTCATAGGCAACCCAGACATCGAGAAAACATTCAGTGTCGGCTCCGATTGCTATGCCCGGTACCTGCGTCCATTGGTTCTTCGATGAATCAGTCACAGAAGTTACCGCCAATCCCTCTGGAGCTTCAAACTGACAGCAAATAACCGCGATGAGTGCATCGCCCGCTGCGATAGCCTTATATCCATTCGCCGAGTTGAAGAAATTTTGATCGAATGGTGTGTAAGAGCCGCGGTTCTCGATCTGCTTCAGTGGTCCGGACACGATTGCTGCCTAAGCCTGCCTTCCCGAGCATCGTCAAACGAGAATTGTACGCCGAGAGCTGCGGTCTCTTGATCTCCGCAGACGGAGGAACGGAAGCAACCGCCCCGTAAGCGATTGACGGCGTGTAAATATCTCGGGATTCGCACCATGCTGGATTGGTCGGGTCTGAGCATGGGGCCGCGGAAACCATGCAGCCACTGGAGGAAGGGGGCACGTGACAACTGCTAACGAAACCGAACTTTCGATGTCCAACCAGCATCTTGAAAGGATGACCTGTGACGAAAACCAGCAAGCTCGCGTTCCTCTCGCTGATCGTGATCGGCGCAATGCTCCCTGTCCGATCTCTCGCCCAGACACCTTCGAATCCCGCAAATCTTCCTCAGCGCGATGGCTCCCACGACTTTGACTTTCTCATTGGCGATTGGAAGGCTCATGTTCGCCGCCTTCCGGACCGCCTCAATAACTCCAATGCTTGGGTCGAGTACGACGGAATCTCGAACCACAAGAAACTCCTCGACAGCAACGCGAACTTCGAAGAATTCGAGGTCACCAGCACCGATAAGAAACTTCATATTAAGGGGCAGACACTTCGCCTCTACAATCCCACATCGCACCAGTGGAGTATCTATCTCCTCGATCTTGACAACGGGACTCTTAGCCTGCCTCCCGTGATTGGGCAGTTCAACGGTAATCGCGGCGAGTTTTTCGATCAGGAGGACTTCAAAGGCCGCGCCATTTTTGTGCGCTATGTGTGGCTCAACATCTCTCCCGCGTCTGCGCGGATGGAGCAGTCCTTTTCACCCGATGGCGGAAAGACCTGGGAAGTCAACTGGATTTGCGAGCTTTCCCGATAGTAAAAATCGATTCTGTAAGGACGTTGATTTCGCCAGTTGGTGGAAGCTCAATCATGGCCGCACGAAGGCGGACGTGTTACTTTTGCTTTGTTAGAAGCCAGGCTGATTTACTTGGTTCCTCCATGCTAGAGCTTCAATGGACTCGAATGGCTTGGTTCGTAAACGCCTATTGTGCCGCCACCAGGAAGCGTGAGGGTAGCTACCTTGCCCCAACGCTGTTCGCTGATGTTTGAGACCTTCACCTTCTTTGATCTTAGATCTTTCAACGTTGCTTCAATGTCGTCACACATGAGGTAAAGTTCATGCCGGTCGTTGTTCTCGGCATCGTGGAACGCAGCTTCGAGCGGCGGCATGGCGAAGATCAACCAGCCGTGGCCGGCATCAACAAAGGAAAAATGAAGCACATCGCGAAAGAAGGCTCGGTCAGCCTCCGCATCCTTCGTGTAGATAACCACATGCGCGCCATGGATCACGGATGAACTCCAGTATCTACTCTAAGGTCATAGTCTCATTAACGGGCATATTTGCGATGTTTCTCATTCCGGGAGCATGGATTCGGGGATCACTGGCTGGAACCGGGTTGCAACGTTTAGAACCTTGAGCGGACTGGGTGACGCACCCCCTTATTCATGGGAGTTCTGCAAGGGCTGCAAGTCCTCCGATCAGCACGGAGACGCTAGGGAATCTGCCCAGGGCCATCGCATCCGTCGGTTCCACTTCTTCCACTTCTAAAACAATAGTTTTAGCCCTAATTGAATCTCCCGAGGTGCGAAGGCAGTAACTGACTGTCCGAACTGGGGACTGCCCATATTGCCGATGGGGTTATATAGATTTACACGATTGAAGAGATTAAATGCCTCCGCCCGAAATTGAATATTCAGCCGTTCGCTCACCTTCGTATTCTTGAACAGGCCAAGATCGACGTCTTTATAGGCGGGACCGCGGAAGCTGTTGCGACCCATGTTGCCATCCGAGCCCACAGGGATACATTGCGCATGGGGTCCGGAGAAGACCGGCCCGAAGTCCAGGATGGAATTCAGACCATTGGGGCAAAACTTTGCGATGGCCGCGGAACTCCGGCTTTCGAAAGTCGGTCCGTAAACGGTGATGGCTGGATTTCCGAAGAGACCGTTAACGAATTGTTGATTGCTGAAGCCAGCCACCTTTGTCCCCGGCGGCATGTCGGGACGAGCATAGTTGTCGCCATCCATGTTGAAGTCGCAGCCATCGTACCAGCCAAGCGTGCAATCCACATCGAACGGACGTCCGGATTGGAAGGTCACGATGGCGTTCCATTGCCACCCTCCGAGGAGCGCCTGCATGGCCCCATGCGATTGCGGAGATGGCATATTCCAGATTGCGCTGGCGGTAAATCGGTTTCGCACATCGAACTCGGACGGTCCACGGTCTAGATCCGGGTGCTCAATGTCCATCACGCCGCTGTAATTGATGCCATAGGAGTTAACGTTGAAGTAATCTCCTAGTCCTCCCTCTGTCACATTGTCCAGAACTTTACCGAACGTATAGTTCGCAACAAACGTCAGCTGGCCACTATAGGATTTCTTGAATTGGGCATTCAAACCGTTATAGGTTGACTGACTTTCGTTCGTGATATAGGTGATTGCTCCCCAGCCCGGAGCATAACGAGTTGCATAGTAATGGCATGCGGTCGGGTTACAAACGTCGCCGTCGAATCGGTTGTAATCCTCCCGGGTATAGCCGCCCACACCGCGGGTGCCAACATAATTGATGCTGAATCCATAGTCGCGCAGAAACTGGTGCTGCACTCCGAGAAACCACTGCAGCGAATAGTCAGTACGCAGATTTGGATAGACGCCACTGGGTGTAATCTCAGGCGCAGCCGCGGTAGCGGAGATCGGTCCGACCCCGCCGTTCGCGGTCACGGGACCAGCGAAGTCAGGGCTGGGCTTGAAAGGAAATTGATAATTGACGCTCGTTCCGATGCCGATGGCCGGTTCAACATACATGCTTGCCGCGTCCGGCGGATCGAACCGGGATGCGTTGGTGTAAAGATTGGAATAAGCTTCGTTGTACGCAATGCTGAAACCGCTGCGAATCGCTGTGCTGCCCTTGCCCGTGGGGTCCCACGAGATGCCCACTCGGGGCGCAAAATTGTGGTAGTCGGTATTCCACATCTTGCTTACCCGGCCCACATTCGCAGTAGCAATCTGCTGAAAAAGGTTGCTCCCAGGGCCCAGGATGATGTTCGACAAGATTCCGTGGGTTTCCGTAGGCGGGCTGAAGATTTCATAACGCAGCCCCGCATTCACGGTTAGGTTGGGAAACACTTTCCAGTCATCCTGCGCAAATAAGGCCCACTGGGTCCAGCGGAAATTGCGCGGCGTGTCGATGAATTGGCCGAAGTTCGGCGCTCCAGGATTTCGATCAATGGTGGCGGCTGCCAGATAGGGTGCGTCCGCGCCGAAAGAGAGCGAGCCGATGCTGGCAAATTCGTAGTACGGGTAAGTTTCTAGTGGGTAGTTGCTATTCTCCTGAATGCGGCGCACATCACCGCCGAACTTAAGCGAATGATGACCGATCACGTGCGTAAACGTGTCGGTGACCGCGAACGTGTTGAAAACGAAGTCTCGCGGAATGAAGAGCTCGCCGCCGAACGGAATGGTTCCATCGTCGAAATCGAGGAAACCAAAATCGTTCGCCGGCAGGCCATCGGCCTTCAGGATACCCGCAGTGGCGGTATTGGAGGGTATGCCAAATCGCACATCGCTGTTGTTTCTGGAGTAGGCAAAGCGTACATCGTTAAGTGTCCTCGAAGAGAAAACATGGGTGTAACCCAATCCGAGATCGGCAAAAAAGCCGCTGAAGGGTGCCGTGAACCCACGGATGTTCGCCCCTTCCAGCTCTTGGCGACCGACATCCCCCGAGGCGATCGTATTGATCCAGCGACCATAGAACTGATCCTTCGAGCTGAGGTGATGGTCAATGCGAATCAAATACTGGTCTGCCTGGTTGGGCTCGATCTGCGAAGCCTCAGCGAAGCACTGCGTCGCACTGATGGGTGCTGTGCATGCCGGACCGGGAAAATCCTTAAAGAAGAGGGCAGCTATGCTGTTGGGTTCCGTCGTGATGATCGACTGCCGGTAGATGGGATTTTCGGTCGTAATGATTTCCGGCTGACTATCTTTCAGGCGTGATCCCTCGTAGTCGAGGAAGAAAAACGTCTTATCATGAAGAATCGGTCCACCCAATGTGGCGCCAAACTGATTCTGCTGAAGCGGTGCTTTCTCAAGGGTGTCAAAATAGTTTCGAGCATTGAGGGCGGTATTTCTTCCACTGTAAAAAACATCTCCATGGAAGTCATTGGTTCCGGCTTTGGTAACCACGTTCACGATGGTCCCGTTGTTCCGACCGTATTCCGCCGAGAAATTGAGGGTCTGAACCTGGACTTCCTGAATGGCATCTAAGGATGGGAAAATCAACGGGGTTCCACCCAGCCATTCATTGTTGTTGGAATTTCCATCCAGAACGAAGTTGTTGCCCCGGGGCGTCGCTCCGTTGGCAATGTAGCCGAAATCAAAGGTCACCGAAGACGTTGGCGAGGGGACATTGGAAACCACGGGAGCGTTGGTGGCTGTCACCCCAGGTTCAAGCGAAACCAACTGGTAGACTTGCCGGCCGTTCAGCGGCAGGTTTTGCACTTCTTGACTATCGACCGTACCCGCAAGCCTAGCCTGTTCCGTGTCAACCAAAGGTGGAACCTCGGTCACATCCACGGTCTCACGAACCTCTCCCGTCTGCAGTTGTGCATCGGCACGGGTCGTGTTGCTCACGGTGACCGAGATGCTCTCTAGAACTGTTTTCCTGAAGCCCGGCGCCGTAATCGTGACTCGGTATGTTCCGAACTGAAGATGGAGGGCGCGGTAGAAGCCGGCAGCGTCGGTCTTGACTTCGGTGATGATCCCCGTCTGGATCTCAGCGACCTCGACCGTGGCTCCGGCGACCACGGCACCGCTCGGGTCGGTTACCGTTCCAACCACAGCTCCCTCTGTGAATTGTGCGTGCATTGTTGTGCAGCACAAAAAAATGAAACTGGCGATTGCCGGCCACAGCATCAGTTGTGTGAGACACTTCATGGTATCTTTTCGTCTCCCCACTTATTCGCATACATTAAGGTTGTTCCTAGTAGCGTTTGTCAAGAATCTTCGTCGGGCAGGTGCATCGGAACAGTCGTGAGACCGACAGCTGGCATGTGCAAAGGAGGCGAATGATAGCGCGGAGCTGGCTCGCGGTAGTCATATTGGTCGGGATGACGGAGACCCTTGGGGAATCTGGGCCGCAGTGGCTCGCCGGGGATTGGAGAGCAATCAGATTCCGGCACCCGAGGAGCGCATTTCGTTCGAACAGGCGCTCACCCTCTATACGCGCAACGGAGCCTACGCGGGATTTGAGGAGCACAGCAAAGGAGCGGTCGAACCAGGGAAACTGGCCAACTTTATCATTGTTGACCGTAATGTTATGCCCGTGCCCGGAGACGAGCTCAAGGAGGTGAAGGTGCTGCAAACGTTTGGGGGGTGGCGGAAAGTATACGAACGGCCCAGCGACACTGGACAATGACTTTCTTATTTTCAAATGCCAGCCGCTCCGCCTCCACGGCAATACCTGCGTTTCTCAGGTGTTGCGCAACAATTCTCTGCTTACCATGGCTCATCTGCGGGGCCGCCGGACAGGCCTCGCCGACTTCGCCTTTCGGGCCGCCACTTTCGGGATCGGGCGACGTACATCGGGCGGTGTTGCAGCGGATCTTTCTCATGGGCGCGGCTGTGCCGTTGACACCCGTAGACGACCGTGCGGGTTTCGGCATTCCGGAAGAAGCGGCCGAACCCTCGGAGGTGTTCGCAGGGACTCTGAGCTTGAACCATACGGCTTCGAGTGGAAACTTTTCCCTGCTGGCAGACATCTTCGGTCTGATTTCGGATGCGGATTCTCCTTGGAAGCACCTTCCACCGGTCAAGATCACGTTGGTCGAAAGCGGAAGCTACCTGATCCCCACACAGCAAGGCCTGGCGATTAGCGGAAGTGACGTTTGGAACTACATCATCGGGCCCGGACGCGTGTGGCGCGAGCGTGAAGATCACGGATACACGCGTGCCAGCTTTCCGTTTGCGCTCGTTCAGCGCAATCAAAACTGTGTACACAATGGAGAGATGGCGTTTCTGTTCAGCAACACCAAGAAGCCCAACATCTCGAATGTCTACTATCAAATCACGCAGGAGACGTGCTACCCGATGAAGTTCAACATGTGGGGCATTGTCTCTGCCACGTATACGCCAGGCTCCGTCGCTAACGCTCAAAGCATCGCGAGTAGACAGGCGCAGGAGTTTTCCCGTCGCATGCCCAGGAAGCCATTCAGCGAATTGGAAAAGGACTTCCAACAATTTGGCATCCATGGGACCTCGTTCATGGCCGCTTATAAGCATCCCCAGGAGGTGACCACCTACGGAGCGGTGGCGAATGGCATTAACTATTCGTCCGGTTGTCCCACTCGCTTCGGTGAATATGCCTACTGCGACGAAATGCGCCTGCCGTCGTACTCCATCGCGAAGTCCGCATTCGCCGGTGTGGCGCTCATGCGGTTAGGAGAACTCTATGGGCCGGGAGTTTACGCTGACCTGATCAAGAAGTACGTTCCGGAGTACACAGAAGGCGGCAATTGGGATCGAACCACTTTCAACGATGTTTCCGACATGGCCTCGGGCAATTACAATCTGCCAGGTTACGAAGAGGACGAAAACAGCCCGGCAATGGATGCGTTCCTTATCGCCGAGGGCTACGAAGCAAAATTGAAAACTGCCTTCGCGATTCACAAGCAATTTGTTACTCCCGGCACCAAGTGGGTGTATCAAAGTTCGGCCACGTTTATTCTCACGCAGGCGATGAATCGATATCTCGAGCAAAAGCAGGGACGCCACGCGGATCTATTCAATATGGTTCGCGATGACGTCTATACGCCTTTACATTTGAGTCAAGGCGGCCGGACGACAATACGCACCGACAACAGCCCGAACGGTGCTCCGTGCGGGTATTATGGATTGTTCTTCATCCAGGACGATGTTGCGAAGATCGCAAACTTCCTGAATGCTGGTAAGGGTGTAATAGACGGAGCTCAAGTCTTAGAGCCCAC
>Ga0187783_10000782_pt1 | contig 23466 bp, 19 predicted proteins | sample 1015_SJ02_MP02_2_FD_132471 | JGI IMG/M metagenome (GOLD analysis project Ga0187783, IMG submission 132471) | Tropical peat soil microbial communities from peatlands in Department of Meta, Colombia - 1015_SJ02_MP02_20_MG | ecosystem: Environmental > Terrestrial > Soil > Wetlands > Peat | place...
GGATCCCATTGAGCTAGAGATTTTCAAGAACATCTTTCACTCGGTGGCGGAGGAAATGGGCGCGGCTCTCCGCCGCACTGCTTTCTCCCCCAACATCAAAGAGCGGCGCGACTACTCCTGTGCGGTGTTCGACGGCCAAGGGGAAGTGGTTGCCATGGGCGATCACATGCCCGTGCATCTCGGCTCGATGCCCAAGTCGGTACGTGCCCTGCTGAACAGTTTTCCTCTGGAACGGGGGGATGTCGCCATCCTGAATGACCCGTTCCGCGGGGGGACCCACCTCCCCGACATCACCTTGCTGACCCCCTTCTATTCCTCCGGCAAGAGCCGGCGGCCGGATTTCTATCTTGCCTCCCGCGCCCATCACGCCGACGTGGGCGGCAGCTTTCCCGGATCCATGGGTCTCTGCCGGGAGATTTATCAGGAGGGGCTGCGGATTCCGCCGATGAAAATCATGCGCGGCGGGGTTCTTGCATCCGAGGTTCTCGCCCTGCTTTTGAACAATGTGCGCACTCCGCGGGAACGCGAGGGCGACTTGGGAGCGCAGATCGCGGCCGGTCATACCGGGGTAGGAAGGCTGGGGGAAATCTGCTCCCGCTATGGTGTGGCGCGGGTGAAGCGTGCGGCCCGAGAGTTGTTGGACTACTCGGAAAAGATGATGGGCGTGTTTCTGGACCAAGTTCCGCGCGGATTCTACGAGGCGGAAGACTTCCTGGATAATGACGGGATCGGCACACGACCGGTGAAGATCGCCGTTCGAATCGAGTTCCTGGGGAGGGGGAAACGGAAAGGTCCTCGGGTCATGGTCAATTTCACGGGCAGCGATCCGCAGGTGGAAGGCAGCATCAATGCAGTCGAGGCCATCACGTATTCCGCGTGCTTCTACGTATTCCGGTGCCTGCTGGCGGAATCTGTTCCGGCTACCGCCGGGCTGATGCGCCCGGTCGAAATCATCGCCCCGGAAGGGACAGTCGTCAATGCCCGTCCTCCGGCCGCGGTGGCAGGCGGGAATGTGGAAACATCGCAGCGCATCGTCGATGTACTTTTGCGGGCGTTGGCGAAAGCGATTCCCCAGCGGATTCCGGCGGCGGCCGCGGGAACCATGCATAATTTGACCATCGGCGGAATGGATCCCCGAACTCGCGAACCTTTCGCTTACTACGAAACCATCGCCGGCGGGATGGGGGCGCGCCCGACCAAAGCGGGAGTTTCTGGGATACATACGCATATGACAAACTCGCTCAATACACCGGCCGAGGCATTGGAGTATGCCTATCCCCTGCGAGTACGCCGGTACGGCTTACGTGCGGGGAGCGGAGGGCCGGGGAAACACCCTGGAGGGGATGGCATGGTCCGCGAGATCGAAGTGCGGGCCGATGCTGAGGTGACTCTGCTCGCGGACCGGCATCTGCGTGGTCCCTATGGTTTATGGGGGGGAGGAGACGGATTGCCGGGGAAGGCAGCGATCGTGCGCCGCGATAATTCCATACAGCCGCTCCCGGGGAAGTTCAATCTCCGCCTGCGCAAGGGGCAGAGGATACGAGTGGAAACCCCGGGCGGCGGCGGCTGGAAAAGCGCATAATGATGGGGAGGTTCTCGAACATGACTGATCTGGGCGCTCACTATCTGGAGGAAATCCACCGCCAATTCCGCGGCTACAAACGGTTGGGAGAAGCCGCGATGAATCAGCTGAAAGACGAAGACTTTTTGGTGACCCTCGATCCTGAATCGAACTCGGTCGCGATCCTGGTCAAGCATCTCGCGGGCAACATGCGATCGCGCTTTACCGATTTCCTGACGACCGACGGTGAGAAACCCGACCGCAATCGCGACCAGGAGTTCGAAATTGCTGGCCAGACAACTCGTGACGAGATCATGGGCTGGTGGGAGAAAGGTTGGGAGGGAGTTTTTTCCACCATCGCCGAACTGAAGCCCGACGACCTGCTGCGCACGGTCACCATTCGGGCCGAGCCGCACACTGTGCTCCAAGCCATCAATCGGCAACTGGCGCATTATTCCGCGCACGTGGCTCAGATCATCTTTCTCGCCAAGCATCTGCGTTCGAGCAAGTGGAAATCGCTCAGCATTCCGCGCGGCCGATCGAAGGACCTCAACACCTTACGGGAGAAGCACGACCGCGGGCTACCCCGGGAAGAGGGAAGGGCTTCCTAGCGATCGCGAGATCCTGCTCCCTCTGCGCTCGGTCGGGTGGCCCACTGCTTGGTGCTAGAATCAGGATTTTTGAGAGCGGATGTTCTAGGTAGCCCCGATGCGCAATACAATGCTCGCCGTCGTCAAGCAGCAAGCCGCCCCGGGCGTGGAAATCCGAGAAGTCAAGCTTCCCGCACTGGGAAGTTCCGACGTCCTGGTTAAAGTCAAAGTTGCCTCCATTTGCGGAACCGATCTCCATATTTACGAGTGGGATCGCTGGGCCCAAAGGCGGATTCACCCCCCCTTAATCCCTGGACATGAATTCTGCGGCAACGTCGTGGCGGTCGGCAATGAAGTCACCAACGTTCGAGAAGGTGATTTCGTTTCCGCCGAGATGCACGTCGCTTGTGGCACTTGCCTCCAGTGCCGGACCGGGGAAGCTCACATCTGCCAGAGGGTCAAGATCATCGGAGTGGATGCTGACGGCGCTTTCGCCGAATACGTAGTGATTCCGGAATCGAACATCTGGGCGCTCGATCCAGCCATCCCCCAGGAATATGCCTCCATCCTCGATCCCCTGGGCAACGCGGTTCATGCCGTACTGGCCGGAGAGATCGCGGGCAAAACCGTGGCCATCACGGGATGCGGTCCCATCGGGCTGTTTTCGATTGCCGTTGCGCGCGCGGTGGGGGCGGCGCAGGTGTTCGCCCTTGAAGTGAACGAACATCGCCGAGGCATCGCCCAACAAATGAAGGCGGATCTCACCTTGGATCCGACGCGGGAAGATATCGTCTCTGTCATCATGGCGCAGACTGCTGGGCTCGGCGTGGATGTTGTACTAGAAATGGCCGGCCATCCCCAGGCAATCCGAACCGCCTTTGACATCGTACGTCGGGGCGGGCGCATCTCCCTGCTCGGTCTGACCTCGAAGCCCGTGTCGCTCAATTTTTCCGAGGACATTATTTTCAAAGGCATCACCATTCAGGGGATTAACGGCCGTCGCATGTACCAGACCTGGTATCAGATGACCGCCCTGCTCAAGAATCAGAAGCTCGACCTGCATCCGGTGATCACAGACCGCATCGCGATCGAAGATTTCTCCAAGGGTATGGATCGGCTCAAGACGGGCGAATCGAGCAAGATCCTGGTGTATCCCAACGGATTAGAGGACGGCAGGAACCAGCGATCGGCCAAGGATCCGGTTCGCTGACTGCTTTCGATTGCCAGCTTCAGTCGCTCGCGACGTCTGAGGCAACCATCTGCCTTCAAGCTCCGGCCGGTAGTTTCACGATCTTCTTCTGTATTGCGTAAGTTACCAGCTGCGCTTTGTTGTGGATATCCAGCTTGCGCATGAGATTGAATTTGTGGGCCTCGATGGTCTTGACGCTCCTTCCCATGCGAACCGCAATTTCTTTAACGGATTTGCCTTCGGCGATCATCTTCACGACCTCACGCTCCCGCGGTGTCAGGGTCGCTGTCCCTCGTTTCTGCCCGCGGCGTCCTTGACCGCGCGCGCGGAAATCCTCGACCAACTTCCCAAGCACTTGGGGACTCACGTACTGGCGCCCATGGTGGACGTCGCGCACGGCGGTGAGCAGTTTGAGTGCGGGAGAATCTTTCAGAATGTAGCCGGCTGCGCCCACCTCCATACAGCGCAGCAAGTACTTCTCATCTTCCTCGAGGGTCATGAAAATCAGTCGTGTCTCGGGGGCGTCCGGTGCCATGAGCCGGGCAGCTTCGAGGCTGGATATCCCCGGTATGTCGATAGCCATGAGCACCACATCGGGTTTGAGGTTTCGCACCAGCTCAAGTCCTTGGGTGGTGTCGCCCGCCTCTCCCACGACTTGGAGGTCCGATTCGCCCTCGAGCACGCGACGCAAGCCTTCGCGGAACGACGCGTGCGCGTCAACGATTATGCATCGAATCGTCATCGTCAAATCGAAGCCGAGCTACAGGAAGTGGCGCTACCAGAGAGGCGCTCGAAGAGTGGCGCTGTGAGCCTGGTTCGGCCTCGCTGTTAAGGAAAGATTTCCTTCGATTCTAACAGCCCGGCGGCCTGTCTGCCTACGATGTCCGACGAAAAAACTTTTTCGGTGCGGCTAGGATGATTCCTCGCCTGCCGGATTTGTCCCTGCGATCAGGTACAATCCAGGGAAATGCTGCGTTATTTCACAGCCGGGGAATCCCACGGGGAGGCTTTGGTCGCCTTGCTCAGCGGGTTGCCCGCGGGACTGAAGGTAGATCAGAGCTTTATGGATCGAGAGCTTTGGCGTCGTCAGCAGGGCTACGGCCGTGGTGGACGGATGAAGATCGAGCGCGACACGGCGCACCTGATCTCCGGTGTACGTCACGGGATCACGATTGGTTCCCCGATTGCCGTTGTGCTCGAAAACCGGGACTGGAAGAACTGGCAGGAATCGCTCCCCGTTCATGAGGGAGATTCGGCGAAGCACAAACCGGTTACCGCGCCGCGCCCCGGCCACGCCGACTTAGCCGGGGCTTTGAAATACAACTTTCCGGAGGCTCGCTACGTGCTCGAGCGGGCTTCCGCCCGAGAGTCGGCGGCACGAGTCGCCATCGGCAGCCTGGCCAAGCTGTTTCTGCGGGAGCTCGGGATGGACGTTCTTAGCCATGTTATTGCCGTGGGAGGGACCTGGGTCGAGGGAGAAATCGCCTGGGAGCGCGTGGCCGCCCTCCGGGATCAAGCCGAAGTGGCGCTCAATTGTGCCGAGTCAAAATCCGAGGCGGAAATGAAGCAAGAGGTCGATCAGGCTTTGAGAACCGGAGATTCGGTCGGCGGGGTTTTCGAAGTGGTGGGACATAACGTTCCTCCCGGCCTGGGCAGCTATGCGCAGTGGGATGAGCGCCTGGATGCACGCCTGGCCGGGGCCGTGATGTCGTTGCAAGCCGTGAAGGCGGTGGAGATCGGCGCCGGCATCCGGGCGGCGGCGGCGGCGGGGTCCGCCGTGCATGATGAAATAGGTTACGAGAAGTCGGGCCCTTTCTCTGGATTCACCCGCAGTCGAAACAATGCCGGCGGGATGGAAGGCGGGGTCTCGAACGGCCAGGAGATCCGGCTGCGAGGATACCTCAAGCCGATTTCTACTCTGCGGCGTCCTTTGCAATCGGTGGATTTCGCTACCCGGGAACCGGTGAAAGCGGCCTATGAGCGCTCCGATGTCTGCGTGGTACCGGCCGCGGGTGTTGCCGCGGAAGCCATGGTGGCATTGACTTTGGCAGGCTGTGCGCTGGATAAATTCGGTGGTGATTCGATGGAAGAGACCGTTCGCAACTTTCGGGGATATTGTCACCAACTGCAAACATACTGACGACTGACCCGTTTCGACTCGATGATCTATCCAATCGTGAAATTTGGTGACCCCGTTCTGGAAAAGCCAGCCGAGCCCATTACGGTCTTTGACGGTAACCTCAAGAAACTGGTGGAAGATATGTTTGAATCCATGTACGAGGCTCATGGGATAGGTCTCGCGGCACCGCAGATTGGGCTCTCCAAACGGCTGGCGGTAATTGATATCACGTTCAAGGAGGACCCGAACGCGAAGTTGGTGCTGGTGAATCCGGAAATCATCCACAGTGAGGGCAAGCACACCCAACCCGAAGGTTGTTTGAGCATTCCAGAATTTCGTGAGCCCGTCTCCCGCGCCCGGAAGGTGACCGTGCGGGCGCAAGATGTCAACGGGCACTGGTTTGAGAAAAGCGGTGAGGATCTGTTGGCCCGTGCCTTGCTTCACGAAACCGACCACCTGGATGGCAAGCTTTACATCAGCCATATCAGCGCCCTGAAGCGCGATCTGATGAAGCGCAAAATCCGCAAACTGGTGAAGGCCGGGGAGTGGTAGCCGATGGACCACAATTCGTGTGGCATGGAATCGTGGGCGCTGTGACCTCATGAGTCCGGCACTCAATCTTGTGTTTGCCGGCACACCCCGGTTTGCGGTTTCCACCCTGGACATGCTGATCGACACCGGGTTCCCCGTTCGACTCGTCGTGACCCAGCCCGACCGGCCGAGCGGTCGAGGTATGGAGCTGGCCGCTTCACCCGTCAAGCTGAGGGCACAGCAGCTTGGCTTGCCGATCACGCAGCCGGAAAAGATCAAAGAGAACCACGAGCTTCGGGCTCAACTGGCCGCGATCCGGCCCGATGCTATCGTGGTCGTGGGCTATGGCCGAATCATTCCTCCCTGGATGATCGATCTGCCGCCACTCGGCAACCTCAACCTGCACGCATCGTTGTTGCCGAAATATCGTGGCGCGGCTCCCATGCAATGGGCCATTGCACGGGGGGAGACAGTGACGGGCGTTACCACGATGCGTATCAACGCAGGTTTAGATGCCGGTGATATCTTGCTGCAGGAACCAGTATCGATTGCTCCGGAGGAAACCGCGGAATCCCTCGCTCCCCGCCTGGCCGGGATCGGAGCCGAGTTGATGATCAAGACTCTCCATGGGCTTAAGGCCGGAACGATCCATCCCCGTCCTCAAGATCATACTCAGGCAACTCTCGCTCCAACCCTGAAGAAGGAAGATGGCCGGATCGACTTTACACGCAGCGCACGCGAGATCTTCAACCGGCTCCGTGGCTTTCAGCCTTGGCCGGGTGCTTTTACCAGCTTTCGCGGCAAGAATCTGCATATCTGGGAGGCCAAGCCCATCGACAGGTCCCTTCCGCCGGGAGCGCTGCGGAGCGAGCACGAAACGTTGCTGGTCGGTTGCGGTGGCAATAGCGCGCTCGAATTGCTTGTGGTGCAGCCCGAAGGCAAGAGGCGGGTGTCCGCGCGAGACTTCTTGCACGGCCATCGTTTGCACAGTGAAGAGCGCCTCGGCTGAGCTACGAAGACCTCCCAGAGCCAGCCCCGGCGGACGCATCATCGCTGACCTTACCTCCCGCCCCCGGTGGCGGGACAGAACCGAAGATTGATGCCGATCTCTCCCGCCCGAGTCGCCGCTTTCGATATCCTCCTTCGGGTGGACGAGCACGATGCGTTCGCCTCGGAACTCCTCCACGCCTCCCGCTACCAGAAGCTCTCCTCGGCGGACCACCGTCTGGCCACGGAATTGGTGATGGGAGTTCTCCGCTGGCGTTCGCTGCTCGATCAAACCATCCGCGAGAACTCGTCCTTGCCACTCGACAAGCTTGACCGGCAGGTTTTGACTGCCTTGCGCCTGGCTGCGTATCAACTCATGTTCCTCGATCGCGTACCGCAACCCGCTGCGATCTTTGAGAGCGTGGAACTGGTGAAACGTGCGCGGAAGCGTTCAGCGGCAGCATTTACCAATGCGCTGTTACGACACTTGGCCGGGTCCCTGAGAAAGGAACGATGGCAAACCGCGATCGAAACGAGCACCACTACTCAGGCGCTGGCCCGACTTTCCGCACACCCTCGATGGCTGGTTACTCGCTGGGCAGCCAACTTCGGTTGGGATGCTGCCAAGCGGATCTGCACCTACGGTCAGCGAGTTCCCGGAGTTTCCCTGGTCATCCGCGAGCCCGCTCAGGTGGATGTACTCGAGAAACAGGGCATCCAGCTGGGGCCCGGTTTCCTATTGACAAATTCCCGGCGAGTGATCACCGGTGATCTCGCCCAATTGCGCCGCGCAGAGCAACCACCGATCTCCATCCAGGATGAAGGATCGCAACTGGTTGCGCTGCTGGTGGGCAGAGGCTCACAAATTCTTGACTGCTGCGCGGCACCGGGGGGAAAAGCACACCTGCTCGCGGACCGCAATCCAAGGGCCCGCATCGTGGCTACCGAGCTGCATCCGCATCGTGCTCGCCTGTTGAGGAAACTCGTTCCCGCCCTCAACCTCCACGTGGTCGTTGCCGATGCTCGTATCCTCCCGACTCAGCTGGCCTTTGACCGAGTGCTGGCCGATGTTCCATGCTCGGGAACAGGCACCTTGGCTCGCAACCCCGAAATCAAGTGGCGGCTTACCAGGGATGATCTGGTTGATCTCCACCGGCGCCAGCTCGAAATTCTGCGCTCCGTCATGTCGCAGGTCGCGCCCGGAGGACGGCTCGTCTATTCGACCTGCTCGCTGGAGAAGGAAGAGAATGAACAGGTGGTCGAAGCCGCACTCGAAGGAGAAAGATCGTTTCGCGTCCTGGATTGCGGTGAGCTGCTCGATCAGCTTCGTGCTGAGGGCGAACTGGCGGACAAGGATCTGGACTCGCTCACCCGCGGCCCGTACCTGCAAACAATTCCCGGGATCCATCCTTGCGATGGCTTCTTCGCCGCTATCCTCGAGAAAACCCCGCCCGCGACCTCCTCCGATCCTTATAAATTCCACGGATCGCAGCTCGCAACTGTCGGAATTTGAAGCCCCTACTCTCCCGAACGCACTTCAAAACTTACGCTTGAGCCGGCAATCACCTTCGCCCCGGCCGCGGGATTCTGCGAGATGATCAAGCTCGACCCTGAGGGTGGGGGAGCGGCGGGCGGCGGTTGATTGGGTTGGAGAGGATCGGGAGGTGGTAAAGCCGAGGTCACGTTACCCAGCTCGAGGCCGGCTTCCTCCAAAGCCGCGGTGGCTACGCTCAGGGTCTGTCCCACCAGGCTCGGCATCACAAACGCCTGGGGCAAGGGTGGCTCTGCGGCGAGCAGATTGATCTTTGGAGCCGCTATGCTGCTGGCATTGGGTGCGGGATTCTGGGCAATTACTTGGTCCGGGGTTGCCCCTGGGATCTCGACCTGCGCCACCGCCCCGACATCTAAGCCGCGGCGCAGAATGTTAATTTCCGCTGCCCGTTCCGATTCACCCATCACATCGGGAATCTGCACGCGCTGCGGGCCTAGGCTCAGGGCCACTCGGATCTGCCAGCCGCTCCGGATCAGGGTGCCGGCCGTGGGGATCTGCGAGAGGACTCTGCCCTCCGGGATGTTGGGGCTGTAGTATTGCCGCTCGACCTCAAACCCAAAGCCTGCCATCTCGCTAATTCTGCGCGCCTCGGCCGGCGTATCGCCCACTAGATTGGGCACTGCCACCTCGCGCCCGTGGATGGCAAAGCGCATCGCGGTCAGAGCCGAGACCAAGGCGACCAGCAGCAGAACCAGGGAACACAACACGAAGCGGAAAAACGCCTTCATCGGGAATTAGTGAGTCTCTTCCTCCGCCGGAGCGGTGTCTGGGGTGTCCACTCTCCGCGCGACCGGCCCCGGAGGCAATTCCGGCATAGGCTGGAAATCCTCGCGCTCACGTCCAGCCAGAGCGACCTTCATGAACTCGATCCAGATCGGGAGCGCCGCGTGGGCGCCGGTCTCCTTAGCCCCCAGCGACTTCTTTTCGTCAAAGCCGATCCAGACTCCCGCCGTCATCGAGGGCGAAAAACCGATGAACCACGCGTCGGTAAAGTCGTTGGTGGTACCGGTTTTCCCCCCCAGGGGCCGGTTCAGACTGGCGGCGGCGACGCCCGTCCCATGGAGCACGACCTCGCGCAGCATCGCAGTCATGATACGCGCAGTCCGCGCCGTGATCACGTCGCGCACATCGGGAAAATCTTCCTCCATGACCCGGCCTTCGTAGTCGGTAACTTTTGTGATGTAGCGGGGACTGACGCGGAAGCCATCATTGGGGAAAACACTGAAGGCGGAGGTCTGCTCAAACAGCGTAACCTCTGCTGCCCCCAGGGCTACCGGCAGATACGCGGGAAGATTTGAAGTAATCCCGAAACGGTGGGCATACTCGATGACCGCCCTGATCCCGATGTTGCTGGCGAGTTTCAGGGCTGGAATATTACGGGACTGGGCCAGGGCTCGGCGGAGCGTGATCGTGCCTTCGAATTTCTCGTCGTAATTGTGCGGAATATAGGGACCGGAGGCCGTCTCGAAGGTGACCGGGGCATCGAGAATCGTGTCGTCCGGGCGCGCGCCCTGATCGATGGCAGCGGTGTAGACATACGGTTTGAAGGATGAACCCACCTGGCGCAAGGCCTGGGTGGCACGGTTGAATTTGGATTCCTCAAAGTCCCGTCCGCCCACCATGGCTTTGATCGCTCCGGTTGCGTTGTCAATCGCGATGAGGGCGCCTTGCGCGCCCGAATCCTGCTCCAAACTCACGTGCGCCTTGGCGTCACCGCTGAAGGACAGAATCTTCACGTAGACGATATCGCCGGGTTTCAAAATATCCTCGAGCTTGTGCCCCGTCCATGCCGCGTCGACCTCGCCGAGGGTACCGAGGTAGCGCCCAAATTTGAGGCTCGCCCCGTGGGGCACCACGGCTGTAACCAAAGCATGAACATAGCCGCCAAGCTCCGGCTCCTCTTCCCAGTCGGGATGCTCATAGCTGGTCAGCGACTGCCCCTCATGAAGCACATTCTCCAGGTGATCCTTCCAGCCATGGCGGCGTTCATAGGCAGCCAGGCCGTCGAGCACGGCGCGGTTTGCCGCTCGCTCCAGTTCCACATCGAGCGAGGTGTAGACACGCAGTCCACCCTGGTGCACCTGATCCGCGCCGTAACGATTTTCTAGATATCGGCGGACCTCTTCGACAAAATAGGGTGCAAGCGAGTTGGGATCGTGCTGCAGCTTCAGGCCCAGTGGCTGGCCGCGGGCATCGTTGGCTTGTTTCGCCGTGATCTTTCCATCCTCAAGCATGGCGTTGATCACGAGATTGCGCCGCTTGATGGCACGATCCGGATGAAGGATGGGAGAGTATTGACCTGGTGCCTTAGGCAGGCCCGCCAGGACCGCCGCTTCCTCGAGGGTCAGCTCCTTGGCCGGCTTGCTGAAGTAGTATTCCGATGCCGCTTCGAATCCATAAACGCCATGGCCGAGAAAAATCTGGTTGGCGTACAGGGTAAAGATCTGCTCTTTGGTAAAGCGTCTCTCGATCTGGATGGCGAGCAGCGCCTCTTCGATCTTTCGACGAAAGGATCGGTCGGGAGAGAGAAACAGATTGCGAGCCAGCTGCATGGTGAGGGTGGATGCTCCCTGCACCCGTCCGCCGGATTCAATGTCGCGGTACGCCGCCCCGGCGATGCGCCACACGTTGATACCCCAATGCCGGTAAAAATCTTTGTCTTCGATGGAGATCAGCGCTTCCCTGAGCACACCTGGAAAATCGCCGTAATTGGAAACCACGCGTCGTTGCAGGGCGAACGAGCCGACGACGCGACCCTGATCGTCGTAGAGCTCGGTGATCGAACTGGGACGATAATGCTCGAGCTGCTCGACTTGTGGCAGATCGGTAGAGTAAACCAGCAGTAGTCCGGCAGAGCTACCGATTAGAGCGGAAAGCAAAACCAACAATCCGAAGATCAGGCGGCCCATCATCTTTCGCCCGCCGACTTCGACTGGCGAAAGATCTTGGTAAATCACCTTCATGGGGCGTCAATGCACCAACTCGAGCTTACCCCGGCGAGGTTTTCAACTTATTGCCACAATCGATGGACACTCCCAAGACCAGGGACTCGGATCACGGAGCCTTCAATTTCTACGCCAAGCCGACTAGCTGGAGCGGCTCTTCAACAGCTCGATTGCCTTCTGCAACTGCTGATCTTCACCCTGCACCTGCGGTTTTCGGCTCTGATCCGGTGGCGCGGCATTCTCATCTTCGTCCGGCACCGGGCCATCCTCCTCTTCGTCGGCTACGACCACGTTAGGGGTGATCGCCGTATCTTGAATGGCCTTGCCGCTCGGGCTGTAATACTTGGCTACCGAGAGAATCAGAGCCCCGCCGTCAGGTAATTCGATAACCTTCTGGACCGATCCCTCGCCAAAGGTCTTGTCTCCGACCACATCGCCGCGAGAATTCTCCAGGATCGCCGCGGCCACCACCTCAGCCGGCCCAGCCGTTCCCTTGTTTACCAGCACCACGAGCGGCAGGCTGGTGATGGCCTTACCAGGATCGGCATTGAAGGCTTCACGGGGATACTTCTGTCCCTGAAGATAGGTGATCGTGCCGTGGTTGAGGAACAGGTTGGCGGTGGCGATGCCTTCAGACTCTTCACCTTGTGCGCTGTTGCGCAAGTCGAGAATTAGCTTTTTCGCGCCATCTTTCTGTAGAGCCTTGATTTTGTTGGCGATTTCTTGCGACTTGCCCTTGCTAAACGCGTCGACTCGGATCTGACCGATGTTGTCGCTCAACATTTTTTCGCTGACCGGTGGGATCTTCACGACATCACGCGTAATGGTGATCTTTTCCGGTTCGGCCCGGCCAGCTCGCACAACCGCAACCGTCACGTTCGAGCCCGGCTGTCCGGCCAGCAGGTTGCGCAGTTCGGCGAGTGACATCTCGCGAGTGCTCTTACCGTCGATCGCCTCGAGGATGTCTGTATCCTGCAGCCCCGCCTTATCGGCTGGACCTCCGGGAATGACAGAAATTACGGCTGCATAACCAAACCGCTTGGAGATAGCGGCGCCAATGTCCGCCCTCGCCTCACCTTGGTGAGACTGGTAATCCTTGTACTCAGCGGCGGTCAGATAGCTGGAATCCGCATCGAGCGATTCCAATAACCCATGGAGCGCACCGTCGGTTACCAGAGGAATGTTCGGGTCTTCGACATAGTCGCTGCGCACACGCGAAAGCACTTCGCTGTAAACCTGAAGCTGTCGATAAGCGCCGTCGTTACTCGAGGCACGTACCCCATCCATCCCCCCTACGGCCATGAACACAAGCACAGCCGCCGAGGGAACAAGTATTGCAACCTTAATTTTTGTGGACATTGAAATGGTCTTCTTCAAAGAAAAGTCACCGCCGAACGACTGCCAAACCTTTTCTATTATACCTGTTGGATGCTGGTTCCCATCGTCAGGCTCAGCAAAAATCCCCCAGTCGTCGGTAACCAGGTAAGGACCAGGCGGGGGGCGCCGGACGGGCCCGGTCATCGCGAGTTGGTGAGAATACGCGAGGGAGAGCCCGTTCTCGAAAGCCCTCGAATCCGAAAGATCAACAGGAGTTGCCCCGCTCCTAACCCCCTCATTTTGTCAGGACTTGAGAGGAGGCTTTGCAGACAGAGGATCAATAGGCGCGAGTCCACCCTGCGGTCCTCGACCGGTGGCCAGGCATCGAAGGCGTTTACCCTCGAAACCGGCTCATGCGGGGGAGGAACTTCGTTGGCTGCGACGATCACAACGGCGACAGTTCGTCTTCGTGTTCTCGCGGCGTCTCGCGAAGAAATCTTGCCTCCAGAAAGCGTTTCGCCAACTCTTGCCCGCCCAGCCCGAAGGCCAGAGCGAGCCCAAACAGCAACGCCCCAAAGATCAAGCCAAAGGCAATGAGAACCGTTTGTTCAGCTAAGCCGAGTTCCTCAAACGCCATCGAGACACTCAGCACGGTGATGAGAATGCGGACCGCGGAGCTGATGAGCTTGGGGGAGGGAGAGCCGGCATTGACGGCGGCGAGTAGGGCTGCGCGGGAGAAGAAGCTGGCAGCCAGTAGGCCAAAGAAGATCAAGCAGACCGCCGCGACCAATCTCGGCAAGTACGCAAACAGCTTTGAGATATGGGGCTCTAGTCCAACAATGCCCAGAACGTTCACTCCCACCAGGATGAAACCAATCCAGGACACCCAAAAAACGAAGCGGCTCAGCAGCTCGGTCGAAGATGGCAAGGCGGTTCGCCGAAGAAACTGGCTTGCGCCGGAATCGTCGGAAAATCGATCGAATTTGACCAGACGCAGAATGCTGCGAACGATGACCTCGATGACCCAAGCGGCGAGACCGCCAATGACTACGATGATCAGCGTCACCAGCAGTCGGGGCAGGAATTGCGCTACACCGCGAATGAGTTCTTGCCACGCCTGGCTCAATTCAACTACGAATTTGTCCCACATATGACCTCACTTCCTGCCGTCCCACAATTCTCCGAGGTACGGCTTGAACTTCTCAAACGTCAAACACAACGCTTCGACATTTTTTTCCACTTCCTCGCTCTGGGAATCGCGGTTTTCGACCAGGAACGTGTAGGCCCTTCCTCGGTAGAGCGGTGCCAGAGCTTGAATGATGTGATCACGATTGAGCACTGCCCGGTGATAGGAGGCAGCAAATTCATACACGGTTTTCACCCATAACTCATCCGGATAGCAGAACTCCTGCTCCGCCCGAGATGCCAGTTCTTCGAGCTGCTGGAGCGTGGCTTGGGAAACGATCGAACTCAACAGAGGTTCGAGTTCCGACACCCCGCTTCGGAACAAATCGTATAAGCGTTTGCGATTGATGCGCAACGGCTCCAGGGTGACCTCGGGCCGACCTCCCAGGATGGGAACGGGCTCGGAGGGCATGCTCGACCTCCAGGCCGGCTGCTGATCCAGGGAGAAAAACAACGGTCCCACACCTTCGCGCAGAGCATCCACCACGTCGGCGGGAGGGCTATTCTGCGCCCGGGTCTTGCTTCCGAGGAGCGCCTGTGCCAACTTGAAGCTCCCGGCGATGGCCGAAATCGTCAGATAGAGCTTCGCCCCATCCTGCTCGGCTACCGTCGCCCAGCCATCCTGACCAAACAGGTGCGTGGCAAGGCGACCGGAAAGAGCAAATTCGGAGGGATATGGTTCTCGGATCTGCTTGGCATACAGGGCTCGGATCATGGGGTAAACGAGATTGCGCACCAGCAGTCCGTCAAACTTATGCCGATGGTACGCCGGTGTCACCAGATCGAAGCCGTCTTGGCAGACGGGCTGCAACAAGTGGGCGATCCACTCCGGTTCGATGTTGGTGGAATCGGCGGAAATGACCGCGCACGCGGAGGAATGCAGTAAGTCGGCAGCCGCCAGAATGGCATAGAGCCCGCGCCCGGTCGAGGGGCCTCCGCCGTACCGCACACTGATCGAGTGCAGAGTACGTAAGGCGTGAGGATTAGGAGTGTGTTGCAGGTCAGTGATCGAGGCAGCCCGGACCAGCTCCTGCGTCATGTCATGGGAGCCTCCATCGGCATTGATGATGACCGCTCGCTGCCGGGGAAAATACTTGACCAGGCCGGCGCGAATCGCCTGGACGATCTGGCCGATGCTGGCGGCGTCATTGTACGTGGGTAGACCCACCAGCACGTCCACTTCGCCCACATTCATCAACTCGTGAAGAAAATCATCCGTAAGAATGCTTTCTTCGGCCAACCAACCCCTCCAAAACAAAAGTTAGGAAGTCAGCATGCAGCATCAGGATTGAGCATTCCCATCCGCTCTGCCTTCTCCGCCTGCCGTGGGCAACGCCTTCAGAGTTTCCTCAGCCGAAACCAGTAGAACTGGTAGGGTCCCATGGTCAAAAGATACGGCAGATCTCCGACCCGCGGAAAAATATTGCGGCCAAACATTTCGATCAAGATGTTGCCCTTGTACCCCCGCAAATCGAGCTCGACGGCCTGGGCGGAACTGGAAAGGTTATTGACCACGAGGATCGCTTCCTTTCCCCAGCTACGCACGTAGGCCAGGACGCGATGATTGGCGGGGTACAGGAACTCGATCGAACCTCGGCCAAACACCGGACTGGATTTGCGAACCTTCAGGATGCGCTTCATCCACGAAAGCAGCGAGTGCTCAAAACGCTTCTGCGAGGAGACGTTCACCGCCTGGTAACCGTAGACCGGATTGAGCATAAGCGGAGAGTAAAGCTTCTCCGGATCAGCCGTGGAAAATCCGCCGTTCCACCCCCCGTCCCATTGCATCGGGGTCCGAACGCCATTGCGATCCCCCAGATTTACGTTGTCGCCCATGCCGATTTCGTCGCCATAATAAGCAATGGGGGTGCCGGGAAGCGACATCAGCATTCCATTCATGAGTTCGATGCGGCGGCGGTCGTTGTCGAGCAGTGGCGCGAGGCGTCGGCGAATCCCGAGATTCAAGCGCATACTGCGGTCGCGGGCATATTCGTCGTACATGTAATCCCTTTCCATGTCCGTGACCATCTCGAGCGTCAGTTCATCGTGATTGCGCAGGAACAGGCACCACTGGCAAATCTCCGGAATCTGCGGGGTGCGCTGCAGGATTTCGGTGATCGGCTTGCGGTCTTCAAGCTTTAACCCCATAAACATCCTGGGCATGAGAGGAAAGTTGAAGGCCATGTGAAACTCGTCGCCACTGCTAAAATAAGGACCCAGATCCTCGGGCCACTGGTTGGCCTCGGCCAAAAACATCTTTCCCGGAAACTCCCGGTCCAGCCGCGCTCGGTAGTCCTTGATGACAGCATGAGTCTCGGGAAGATTTTCGCAATTGGTGCCTTCTCTTTCAATTAGATAGGGGACGGCATCGAGGCGGAATCCATCCACTCCCATGCGCAGCCAAAACCGCATGACCTCCCACATCTCTTCCCGGACCTCGGGATTGTCGTAATTTAGATCGGGCTGATGGCTGAAAAAGCGATGCCAGTAATACTGCTTTGAAACCGGGTCCCAGGCCCAGTTAGAAAGTTCCGTGTCCAAAAAGATAATGCGCGTCCCCTGATATTTCGTATCCTTGTCACTCCACACGTACCAATCTCGGCGGGGATTGTCGCGGGAGCTTCGAGATTGTTGAAACCAGGCGTGCTGATCGGAGGTATGATTCAGCACCATTTCGATGATCACGCGAATGCCGCGAGCATGGGCAGCTTCGAGAAACCCCTTGAAATCGTCGAGGGTACCGTAATTGGGATGGACCGAGCGGTAATCCGCGATATCGTACCCGTCATCCCTGAGGGGCGAGGGAAAGAAGGGCATGAGCCATAGGGTGTCGACGCCCAATTCCTGGACGTAGTCGAGCTTCTGCGCCAACCCGCGAAAATCCCCGATACCATCTCCCGAACTGTCCTGAAAAGACCGCACGTGGACCTGATAGATGAGTGCGTCCTTGTACCACTGTGGGTCCTGCGAAAGCGGCACGAATACCCCAAGGTGAAGACAATAAGAAACTTGCGAAGTTTTACCTTAGCACATCTTCGAGGAGGGTCTCACCCCAGGACGGGGGGAGTTCAGCGGAACTCAGCGAGTTCCGTGCGCAGCTTGTGGGTAGCACGGAACAGCGTATTTTTAATGGTTCCCTCGCTGGTATGCAGAATGCCGGCCACGGTTCGCAACCGTAACCCGTGGTAATGTTTGAGCTCAAATACCATCCGCTCGCGCGGGGAGAGCCGTGCAATCGCCCGCACAATCGAGCTGCGCAATTCCCGACTCATCAGGTTGCGCTCCGGGCTCATGCCGGCGCGCTGATCCGCGATGCGATCGAGGATCGGCTCTTCCTCACCATCGGAAGATACCGTGGCCGTCAGGTCGCGCACCCGGGAAGAGCGCTTGCGCAGATGGTCGAGGCAGAGATTGGTGACAATGCGGTAAATCCAGGTGTAAAACGAACATTCGAAACGAAAGCTGGCCAGGTTGACGTAGGCACGCAGAAACGCTTCCTGATAAACATCCTGTCCATCTTCCCTGGACCCGGTGAGGTGGACGGCGAGGCGCAAGACCGCCCGGTCGTATTGGCGCACCAGCTCTTCAAAGGCGCTGGTACTGCCCAGTTGGGCCTGGCGGATCAACCGCGCGTTGTCCACCCGGCTCGCGTGCGTCCAGCCGCGTTCGCCGTCTCGAAGCGGTAATGCGTTTTCCACTCCGTCCTCCCTTTGCTTTAGCCGACAAACTTATATCCCGTACCGTGCACGGTCAGGATGAACCGAGGTTCATCAGGCTTGGGTTCAACCTTCTGCCGCAGCCGCACAATATGGGCGTCCACCGTGCGAGTGGTGGGGAAATGCGCATAGCCCCAAACTTCCTCGAGCAGTCGGTCTCGGCTTAAGGTCTCACCCGGATGGTGAAGAAAGAACTTCAACAGCTCGAACTCTTTCGAAGAAAAATCTAATTCTCTGCCTCGCTTCGAAACCCGGCAGCTGCGCAGGTTCACCTCCACCTCGCCAAACGTGTACTTCTCCGCCGCCCTTGGAGCTATTCCGGCACGCCGCAGCACGGCCTTCACCCGAGCCAGCAATTCCCGAATGGAAAAGGGCTTGGTGATGTAGTCATCCGCTCCCAATTCGAGTCCCACAACCTTGTCCACTTCCTGCCCGCGCGCGGTGAGCATGATGATGGGAATGGCAGGCTTTTTGTTCTTCAGCTGCTTGCAAACATCCATGCCGCTCATCCGCGGCATCATGACATCCAAAATCACCAGGTCCGGGGCCTCCGTCAGCGCACGCTCCAGTCCGGCAACCCCGTCCGGGGCGCTGATGACCTGGTAGCCCTCGAATTCGAAGTTGTCCCGCAGCCCCGCCACCATGTTCGGCTCGTCCTCGACAATCAGGATCTTCGCCATGACCTCAGTTCTCCGACTGAACCGCGACCACTTTGCTGCTTGTGTGCGCCGTTTGATCGAGCGGCAAGCGAATGGTGAATTTGCTTCCTCGCCCGGGGGCGCTGTCTACCAGAACTTGGCCGCCGTGCGCTTGCACGACGTGCCGCACCAACGAAAGTCCCAGACCACTACCCTTGGTGTTGTGGACCAGCGGATCGCCGACCCGGTAGAACTTCTCAAAGATCTTGCTTTGTTCATCGGTCGGGATGCCGATGCCGTGGTCGACAACCTCGAGCTTCACTGAACCGTTGTCGCGAAACACATTCACGCCGATGAACTTGCGGTCTTGCGAATACTTCAGTGCGTTGTTCACCAGGTTCAACAGGGAGCGAGCCAGGGCCTCACGATCTACCCGCAAGCGAGGCACATCTTCTGCAATCCTTTCCTCGAAGGCAAATCCGTTCTGTTCAATCTGGTAGCGGTAGGACTCGAGCGTGTTATGCACCAGCTCGCCGACGTCGGTCTCGCGAAAATCGTATTCTTTCCTGCCCGCCTCGATGCGCGAGAAGTCGAGGATGTTATTGATCAAGGCCGTAAGCCGTTCGCTTTCTTTGCGAATGATCGAGTAGTACTCGTGACATTTGGCCTCGGATTTGAGCCGCCCTAACTCGAGGGTTTCCGCGTACAGGCGAATGAGTGAAAGTGGCGTGCGCAGCTCGTGGGAAACATTGGAGACAAAATCCGACTTCAACCGGGCCAGCGCCATTTCGCGGGAGATATTACGGTGGGTCAAGATAATGCCGGCGGCTAACAGAAGAGAAAGCCCCGCCAAAATCAAAAAATCGTTGCGCACGAAGCGATGCTCGAGAGCGGCCAGGGTGGTTCCTCGTACCTTGATCCCCAGGGTCAGCCCGGGAAGTGCTCCTTCCATGTTGCGTTCGACCTCGGGATAACCTCCGTCCCAGCCCGCCGAGGCTGCTAAGGGGGTCGATTCATGCCGGGGATGAATCATGATCGCTACGTGGTTCCTTTCTCCTTGTTCGTCATGGTGGCTCAGGACTTGATCGACCATTTCGGGAAGAAACTTATCGTTGAGGTATTCCGCATCGAACACTAATCCGGCGATGGCCGTGTTGCCGCCGTGACTGTCTCCCGCCAAAAACAAACCGCCGGCCTGATACAGGTGCTTTTCGCCCCGTGGTGCCCAAGAGTCAAAGGAGTAATACCGCTCCCCGTTCTTGGACCTCTCCTGCAGCTCGTGGACTGTGCTTTTGTAGTCCGCTTGCATCCACCCTTTGAACATGCTGGCCATGTCGTCGGCCTCGGTGCGAAACGAAGGATCTTTCAATCGGTCCTGCTGCGAACGAAATACCATGCCGGTGCTGGGGTCATACATGAAAAGGTGGGCAATATAGGGGTGAGCCAGGAGGATCCTGTCCATCGTTTCCGAGCAAGCCTCGCCGGCTGCAGGAACGTCATTTCTCACCTGATCCGCCAAATCGTAAGCATTCTGATTGATCTGCTGTTCCGAGATCTTCAGAACGTGGCTAAAGTCTCTCTGGAAGGCCGCTTGCACACCCTTATCCCGCTGGATACTGTTCACATGCAGAACACCCAACAGGACCAGCACGGCGGCCGGCAATACCACGGCGAGCTCTAGCGTCAGCATGACCCGGGTACGCTCGTTCCATCGCCGCTTCAATGTCATGACAGGTTCAGGATCTCCGCTCTCGAGTCCTAACATAGTCAACTGCCGACTAAAAGGTGTCAATTAGGGGTAAAAACAGGTAAAAAGTTGTGAACCGGTTGGCCCTTCTCTTGCTACTCGCCGGGGAGAGCTTGCGACCAGCATGAGCCGCCCAAGCACCCGAAGGCCAATTGCCATTCCCATCTTCGACCGATACAATCCTTGGTTATCCAGCCCAGCGCGCCACGAGGATGATTGAGAAAAGTTATTGCCATTTATCCCGGCTCGTTCGATCCGCCGACCAACGGTCATTTGGACCTGATTGAGCGGGGAAGCAAGATCTTCGATCAACTGATTGTGGCAATTCTTCGCAATCCAGACAAAGCTCCCCTGTTCGGCCTCTCCGAGCGCGTCTTGATGTTGGAAGCCATGACCGAAGATTTCAGAAACGTGCGGATCGACACTTTCGACGGCCTGACCGTCGATTATGCTGCGAGAGTCAAGGCAGGGGCGGTGCTTCGCGGAATTCGGGCGATTAGCGACTACGAATACGAGCTGCAGATGGCGCTGATGAACCGCAAATTGCAGCCCAACCTGGAAACGGTTTTTATGATGCCGGCAGAACAGTATTCCTACTTGAGTTCCCGGTTGGTGCGCGAAGTTGCCCAATTAGGCGGCTCCATCAAGGGCTTGGTACCAGACTTGGTCGAGCGGCGCCTCCGGGAGAAGCTGGATCCGGCCGTGAAGCTCCAACACGCCAGAGACCGCAGACCGAGGAAACGAGGATGACCCCAACTGTAGCCGTCCCCAGCTTGAGATTGACCGAGCGCATCAACCGCATTGAACCTTCGGCGACGCTCGCGGTGGTGAATGAAGCGGACAAACTGCGACAGCAAGGCATTGATGTCGTGGACTTTGGCGCCGGGGAGCCCCATTTCGCCACCCCGCAACACATAAAGGAAGCAGCCATTGTCGCGATTCAGAGCAACTTCACCAGGTACACCCCGGTGGGAGGAACCTCAGAGCTGCGCGATGCGATCGTGCATCGCCATGCCGTGGATTTTGATTCCGACTATCGGCGCGAAGAGGTGGTCGCATGCGTCGGCGGCAAGCATGCCATCTTTAATGCCGTCCAAGTCCTGGTCGACCACGGTGATGAAGTGATTCTGCCCGTACCTTACTGGGTTTCGTTTAAAGATATCGTGCGCTACGCCGGAGGCAATTGCGTTCTTGTCGAGGCCGACGAGAGTCAGTCCTTCCGCATAACCGCGGCCATGATTGAGCGTCGGCTGAGCCCCCGCACCAAGCTGATCATTCTGAACTCGCCCTCGAATCCATCCGGCGCCATCATGTCGCCCGAAGACATGGCCGAGGTGGTACGCCTGGCCCACGAGCGCGGGATCTGGGTGATGTCCGACGAGTGCTATGTGTACTTGAACTATACGGATCGGCGCTTTTCCGTAGGCTCGTTGCGCGACTTCCGGGAGCGGGTGGTGATTGTAGGATCGCTGTCGAAGACCTATTCCATGACAGGATGGCGTTTGGGCTACGCCTTGGCTCCTGCGGCAGTTTCGAGCGCCATTCAAAAGCTGCAAAGCCAATCGACCTCGAATCCGACATCCATCGTGCAGAAAGCGGCCGTGGCGGCGCTGAAAGGAGCGCAGCAGTGCATCGCGGACATGCGCACAGAGTACATCAAACTCCGCGACCACGTGGTCGGCGGGCTGCGTTCCATTCCCGGGATCACCTGCACTCTGCCCCAGGGCGCCTTCTACGCCTATCCCAATGTCTCCTCCTTCCTGAGCCGCGGTGCCGTTCCATCGGCTTCAGAACTGGCAGGCAGACTGCTTCGGGAAGCGCATGTCGCCACCGTGCCGGGGGAAGGCTTCGGTACCAGCCATCACCTTCGCGTATCCTATGCGACTTCGATGGCTGAATTAGATCGTGGTCTGGAACGTATGCGGAAGTTTCTGGCGACCCTCTGAAACTGCACCCTGGGTTTCCCGACCTACGCTATCGATTGAAGCCGCGCCGAGAGCGGCTGTCTTGTCCCGCTCCCGCTGATGGCTCAGCTTTTTGCGTCCATGCGCGACCTGTACCCTCTCGTGATGTCGCCTGTCTTTGACCCGCGCCCCTGGGGAACCCGGGACTTGTCGCCCATCTATCCCCACCATCACTTTGCCGAAAAGATCGGTGAGGCGTGGCTGACCGCAGACCATTCGAAAGTGGCAAACGGCTGGCTCCAAGGCCAGTCGCTGGCCAGGTTGAGCGCCGAGTACGGGCGCGACCTGGTCGGCGAAAGCGCTCCGGATGGGTCGCGTTTCCCGCTGCTCGTCAAGTTCTTGTTTCCTTGCGAGAAGCTCTCGGTTCAAGTACATCCGGATGACGAAACCGCCCTACGGCACGGAAAGGCTTGCGGCAAAACCGAATGCTGGTATGTTGCCCACGCCCAGGCCAGCGCCCAGGTCGCGGTTGGGCTCAAGCCGGGAGTAACCAGACAACAGTTTGAACATTCCATCCAACAGGAACGAGCCGAGGAGCTTCTCAACTGGGTCGACGTACGAGCCGGAGAGATGATTTACGTAGCCGGAGGTACGGTACACACTCTGGGGCCAGGTTCGATCATTGTCGAGACGCAGCAACCGTCCAACCTCACCTACCGGTTGTATGATTATGGGCGGCCGCGAGAGTTACACCTGAGGGAAGGACTATCCGCTATCAAAGAAAGGGTGCGGTCGGGTAAGGTCATCCGACCGGCCCCGACGCAGATTCAAGGCGACCGAAATCGCTATTGGCCGCTGGTGGCTTCGCCCTATTTTGTTGTGGAGTTATACGAACTCAACCAGCCCTTTGAGTTTCGACTGCCGGGGAGCAAGTGCTCGGTTCAGATTCTGGTGGCCATCGAGGGGAGTGGCGTCGTTGAATGGGAAGGTCTGGAGCCCGTGGCCATAACGAAGGGTCATGCAGTGGTAGTGCCGGCGTCGCTCGATGGCTTTCGCATCCGGCCCCACGAGCCCATCAGGTTCCTCAAATCGTCGTTGCCGAATCAAGCAGTCTCGGAACCGGTGACCGAGTTCTGACCACGGACTACGAAGCAGGTGCCTGTATCCTTGCCGAAAATCGAACTTAATTTCTATCCCGTAATTCTCGCCGGAGGCCGAGGCACACGCTTCTGGCCCATGAGCCGCAAGCGCCACGCCAAACAGCTGCTTGCCTTGGATGGCCGCGAGACCATGATCCAGCAGACCCTGCGGCGTTTGCTGCCCCTCGCTCCTGCCAGGCATTGCTGGGTCATCACCAACCACGATTTGCGAAGGGAAGTCGCACACCAGCTTCCGCGGCTTACCGGCCGACAGATCATCGCCGAACCGGTGGGAAGAAACACGGCTCCGGCCGTCGGCTTGGCGGCATTCTTGCTCCTTCGCAGA
>Ga0187783_10000783_pt1 | contig 23439 bp, 18 predicted proteins | sample 1015_SJ02_MP02_2_FD_132471 | JGI IMG/M metagenome (GOLD analysis project Ga0187783, IMG submission 132471) | Tropical peat soil microbial communities from peatlands in Department of Meta, Colombia - 1015_SJ02_MP02_20_MG | ecosystem: Environmental > Terrestrial > Soil > Wetlands > Peat | place...
AGCTCGCGCCCCCGTCGGGCTGGGGCGCGGTTGCGCGATCGGGCGATGGCACGCGGGTCTTTTCGATCGCGGAATTTTTAGGCGAGGCCTCGTTCATTTACGACGTGCCTTCCCAAACGTTCAGCAACCCGATTCCGCTTCAGTACTCAGGAGGAGTCGTGGCCGCCAATACGGATGGCTCCAAGGTGGCAGCCAGTTTGAATGGGGGAGGGTCGGGGACGAACGGGTTTAATCTCTACGACGAAAACCTGAACCTGGTAGGCCCACTGCCCGGAGACGGAGTCGGCTTTGTCTTCAGCTCAGATGGGCAAACGATCTACGAGGAAACGGCAGCCCTGGCACCCATTCCTGTCATCGAGCAGATCAGTGTCTCAACCCAGCAGTCGATCTCCATGGCGCCCGCCATGATTATGGAGGACGGTTACGGATTCCCGACGGGAGGCATCGACGTGTACTCAGGTGCCTTTATTCCTTCGCCCTTCGCCGTGGACAGCTCGGGGATGGTGCTGGGAATCCAGACCAATGGCATTGCCTTTGACGATTCGACTTCCGTGCTGCAGGCGGCTCCGGATCAGCCGGGAATCCCACCCTACATGGGGTGGATGACCCCGTACCAAGGGCCGCTGGGGGGCGGCACAGAGTCGTGGGTGGGCGGAAACGCCTTCTCGATCACGCCCGACGCTTACTACGGCGGTGTCAAGGGGATTTCTGCCCTTGAAAGCGAACAGGAGGGTGTAGGGAGCGTGGGCATTGTTTCCCCGCCTGCTACAACACCAGGGCCGGTCGATATAAAGCTGCTCTTCCCAGATGGCACCGAGATTTACAACCCGTTGTTCTTTACGTACGGCACCAAGTTGATGGACGCGATTGTCTCCGGGTCTGGGCCCGGGGGTGGCGCAGCGGCGGAGCTTGACACCTTCGGCCTGCTCTACCAGGAGCCAACTGAGAACACGGTTGCGGTCGGCGGAAACGCCGCGACTGTCACCTCCGGTTGGTCGCAGTATGCACCATTCACTGGCTACGATTTCACTGCCGAATTCCTCTTGTTCAACGCTCCCTCCGGCACTCCCGGTTGGGCGGACCTGACGGTAACGACCCCTAACGGTTCGAGCACACTTCCAAAGTCATTTTTCTTCGCTAACAGCGTCAACGACTACTCGACCGCTGACAGCCCAACCTTTCTCCTCTACGACATCACCCGGAATCAGCTTTATCTCAGTGCCGGCAACCACATTGATGTGTTCTCGCTCGCCTCCAATAGCTTTACGACTCCGTTGCAGCCGCCTGCGGTGGGAACGAATACGCAATTTGAAGGGTTGGCGTTGACTCCGGACGGACAGTACCTGCTCGCCGCGGATCTGGCCGACTACTCCCTGGCTGTCATCGATCCCGACAACCCATCTACCGCTTTCGCAGTGCCCGTCGCGACCGGGGGAATGGGCGTCGGAGATTCATGCCCCACTGGCCCGCTCTTCGTCGCGGCCGACAATCTGGGCAACGCCTATGTAGTCACCGGCGGAGTGGTGGGAAACGCATGTGGCCCGGGCGGCTATGAGGCGATTGTCAATCTGAACTCGAAGACCTCGGCCTTGATGGGGGGTGGGTGCAACGTTCTGGATAGCGCGAGCTACGTGGAGTCGACTGCCGACGGCACACTGGTTGCGTTTGGGGGTGGGGCCGGCGGCGGCTTTCAGCTCTATGTTCCCGCTCAGGGCTCTTGCATTCCCGTTGCCACTCCGCCTGGGCTGGTGGGCGTGGCGGTTGCCGCCGACGGCAATGTGATTGGAGTGCAGAACGCATTTGTCAATTCTTCAGGAAATACCCTCGGACGGTTCGCTTATCCAAGGATCTTTTATCCGGAAGCGATTGGCGACAACTACGCTCCGTATGCTGACGGCGCACTCCAGAACCCAGCTTTGAACGATCCCGGCAGCCTTTACTATTGGGCTTATCCGAATTACGTGAACATCATCGACGTCGAACACGGGACGCCGGCGCTGCGCTTCGGCCTGACCGAGACAGTAACAAACACCGTTTCGCCCATGGCGATCGACAGCGGCGGCCAGCACATTTTCCTCATCACGAATGCGGGATTGACCGTCGTTGATCTCGGCAACGCGCCGCTCTCGGTTGGCTATTTCAGCCAGGCCTCAGCCAGCCCGGGCAATCAAATTGAGATCCTCGGAAGCGGGTTCGAAAATGGCATCACGGCTACGCTCGGCGGCGTTGCGGCCTCACTCAACTTTACCGACGCCGAGACTCTTACGCTCACGATTCCGGCCTCGAACACCGGCCCCCAAGACCTCATTCTGACAAACCCGGACGGCACAACATACACCCTGCAAAACGCCATCGTTTTGCAGTGAGCTTCGCTCGAAATTGCGCGAAAGACTCTCTTCGCGGGTTTGCAGAGTGCAACGAAAAAGGTAGCCGTTCACTCCACCACCACGATCGCAAATCCGTCCAGGCCCTTCACGCCGACGGTTTGCAACGCGGTCGCCGAGAGTCGCGGATCGCGCGCCATCTTTTGTAACACGCGCCGCGTGCCCACCACGTCCCGGTCAGCACTTCGAGAGTTGATTACCTTCCCTCGCCGCGCGACATTGTCGACAACGATCACTGTCCCCGGCCGCGAGAGCTTGACCGCCCACTCGAGATAGCGCGTGTTGTTCTCCTTGTCGGCGTCGATGAAAATGAAATCGAATGGGCCATCGCCATTTGAGTAGAGGGTGGGCAAGATTTCGAGGGCCCGGCCCAGTCGAAGATCGACACGGCTGAGCATGCCCGCGCGCCGCAGATTGGCTCGCGCAACTTCGGCGTGGCGCGGTTCCGATTCGAGCGTCACAATCCGGCCGCCTTTGGGCAGAGCGCGAGCCATCCAGATCGTCGAGTAGCCGCCGAGGGTGCCGATCTCGAGCACACGCCTTGCCCGCGAAATGCGCACCAGCAGCTCGAGGAACTTGCCCTGCACCGGGGAAACGTCAATCGCCGGCAGGCGAGCCTTTCGATTGGCTCGGATTGCGGCTTCAAGCACCGCGTCCGACGGCGCAAGCAGCCGGGCAAAATACTTGTCGACTGCAGTCCAGAGCGCTTGGGAATTTTCTGTCATTCGGGAAGTCTCGCCCGCAGCTTACGCCTGTTCGCCGCCCGGCGTCTCTGACCACCACGACTGTTCTTTCACTTCTCCCGGGCCACCACGAAGTCAGGCACCCAGAGAAGGGCGCGTTTGAAGTCGCATTCGGGGAAGAGTGAAAGGGCCTGCCGCGACTGCTCGGCGTAGCGATCGGCCGCTGCCATTGCATATTCGACTGAGCCGTTGCGAACCAGGATCTCGCGAATTTGCTGGCGGCTCACGTTCTCAAAGCTGCGATCGTCGAGAACGCGGTGGATTGCCTTGCGGTCGGCGGCGGTGCCGTGGTCCGCTGCATGAATTACGGCCAGCGTCGCCTTGCCTTCGCGCAGGTCACTTGCCACGGGCTTGCCGAGAACATCCTCGGTCGCCGTCAGGTCGAGCACGTCGTCGACAATCTGAAAAGCTAGCCCCACGGCGCGCCCGTACGCGGCCAGGCTCAACTCCTCAGCTTCGGTCGCATCGGCCAGGACGGCTCCGAGCCGCATGGAAATCGAAAAGAGGCAGGCCGTCTTGCGAAAGATGAGATCGTAGTACTCGGCCTCGGAGACCATCTTGCCGAGTTTTTGAATCTGCAGGAGTTCGCCCTCGACCATCTGTTGAGTAAGACCTATCAGCAGATCGAGCACACGCAAATTGCGTTCCTCGAGCGCGACCTTGAAGGCCTGCATGTAGAGCCAATCCCCTGCGAGCACACATTTTTCGTTGCCCCAAGTAGTGTTAGCCGACGGGCGTCCGCGGCGAACGTTCGCGCCGTCGATAATATCGTCGTGCACCAGTGTCGCGGTGTGCAGCATTTCCACCACCGCACCCAATCGGATCGCGCTAGGCTCCAGGTAGCCAAGCAGATGAGCCGAGAGCAGCAAAAGCGAGGGCCGAATCCGCTTGCCGCCGCCTTCGCGCAGGTATTCCGCGATCTCTGTGATGGTGCTGACGCTGGATGCGGCGTCGCGCCCGAGCTCCTGCTCGACTGCCACGAGGTCCTCTCGCAGCAACTCGAAGACCTCTTTGGCCGTGGCTATTGTCAGTGTGTTCAAAGTTCTCCGATTTTATAGCACTCGCCGCGGGAATGGCGATGGCGAGGGTTGAGGGCCCGAAAAACGCGGCCCCTAAAACGTCCGATAGTTCGTGAACTGCAGCTCCAGACCCATGTCCCTAGTCCGTAACAAGGCAATAATCTCCTGCAGTGTATCTCGATCTTTGCTGGAGATTCGCACCGTATCGCCCTGAATACTGGCCTGCGCCTTCTTCTTCGAGTCTTTCACGAGGCGCACGATCTCCTTGGCCTTCTCGGTGGGAATGCCCTGCTGCAAACTGATCTTCTGGCGGACGCTTTGGCCGGCGGCAGGCTCAACCTTGCCGTAAGTCAGGTTCTTGAGCGAAACGCCGCGCTTGACCAGCTTTTGCGCGAGAATGTCTTTGACCGCGCCCAGTTTGTATTCGTTGGCCGATGCCAGTTGAATCGCATCGTTGCCCTCGAGATTGACCTCCGAGTGCGTGTCCTTCAGATCGAAGCGTTGGCGAATTTCCTTCAAAGCCTGATCAATGGCGTTGCGAACCTCTTGCAAATCCACCTTGCTGATGATGTCGAACGAATTTTCCTGAGCCATGTTCTTGTCCTAGCTGCGCGGCCGCGAGAGCCACTTTAACAGTTTCCCACGTCCTCAGTCAGATGAAAAAGCCGCTTGAAATTATTCGTCGTAGCAACCGCGACCTCTTCAAGCTCCTTGCCCATTGTTTCGGCGAGCACCTGCGCCGTGCGCACCACAAATGCCGGCTCGTTGCGTTTGCCGCGGTCAGGCGCCAGCCAGGGTGCATCAGTCTCGACCAGAACGCTGTCGAGCGGCAGGCGCTCCGCTACCTCGCGCAGCGGCTGCGCCTTAGGATAGGTGAGATTGCCGGCAAACGAGACTAAAAAACCCAAATCCAGCGACCTCCTGGCCTGCTCCCATCCGCCGCCGAAGCAGTGCATGATGCCGCTGAGTCCTGTGCCCCGCCATTGCTCTTCCAAGACCAGGAAAAGATCGTCCCAGGCATCCGTGGACTCATTGGTCCCGCGGCAATGAATGAGGATGGGCCGTTTGCGCGCTGCGGCGATCTCGAGCTGGCGGATGAAACCTTTCCGCTGCACGTCGTGCGGCGCGCCCTCGTGATAGTAGTCGAGGCCGATTTCGCCACAAGCGATCACATCGGGCTCGCCGAGCAGCGAGTCGAGTTTGGCCAGAGCTGCGTCGTCGGCTTCGGTCGTATTATGCGGATAGATACCGGCACTCGCATAAAGCCGCGGCAGGCTGGGCCGGCCGTTGTATTCGCGGCAAATATCGAGCGCTTGATGCATTTCCGCTGGGCCCTCGCCGATTCCGATGGCAAGCACTGCACCCACTCCGGCCTGCCATGCCCGCCCGAGCATGGCTTCGCGGTCATCGGCGTAACGCGAGCGGTCGAGATGGGCATGCGAATCGACGAGCAAAGCGGCCTCGCGGGATCCTCAGAATCCGATGCGTCAGCATTAGTGTAGAGCAAATAAAGTTGCTGCCGAATTGACGCGCACTTTCGCGCCACCAGCCTCGCTCATCTATTCTCGAACCATTGCATGCCACGAAAGCCCAAGCTCGGTCAAAACTTCCTCATCGACACGCACGCGGCCCAAAAAATTGTCGCGGCGCTGGGCGATGTGGCCGGACTAACCGTGGCCGAAATCGGCCCCGGCCGCGGCGCGATCACCGGAATGCTTGCAGAGCGAGCTGGCCAGGTGCTCGCCATCGAATTGGATCATTCGCTCGCGGAAAACCTGCGTTCTCGTTTCAATCCCGATCACTTCGCAGTCGTTGAACAGGACGTGCTCGCATTCGACTTTGCCGCACCTGCGGCACTGGCAGGCAAACGGATGCGAGTGGTGGGTAACCTGCCCTACTACATTACGTCGCCGATCTTGTTGAAACTCGCCGCCAGCCACGCGGCACTTGATCTGGCAGTACTCATGGTGCAGCGGGAAGTGGCCGATCGCGTGACCGCTCCCCCCGGCTCCCGCGACTATGGCCTGCTCAGTGCCACCTTGCAAATGTATGGACCGGTCGAGCCGCTCTTCACGTTGCGCCCATCTTCGTTCTCGCCTGTTCCCAAGGTCCATTCCACGGTTTTTCGCTGGCGATTTGCGCCCAGGTTCGCCGAGCTGGGTGTTGAAGAAGCCGGTTTTCTGCGCTTCCTTCGTCAGGCGTTTGCCCAAAAGCGCAAAACTCTGGCCAACAACTTGCGCGCCGCTGGAGTGTCGCACCCTGCCGCATTGTCCGCCCTGGCCCATGCCGGTATCGATCCCACGACACGCGCCGAGGCCCTGCCGCTGGAGACGTTGGCCGCGCTCTGGCGCGAAATGCAACTCCGTGGTTGAGCCGGTGCCGCTGCGCCAGCCTGCAGCCTGGTTGAACCGGCCATGGGATCCGCCTTCGCCTCACCCGCCTGCGCCACCCGGCCGAATCCGTTTTCCCGCCGGCCGCTCTCCGCGTAAGCTAGGAAAAGGGTCCGGCACGCAGCCAGCTCCTTCGCATACGGGCGAGATTTGAGAAGCTGCGGGCTCTCGCCCGGAGTCTAATCGTCAAGACCGTTATGAACCCAGTTCTTCAGGCCCGCCACAACTCGTTCGAGCAGACGCTGCTGAGCGCCCGCCACACCATGCTGCTGAGCGAGATTCTCAAGCTCGCCGCAGACAGCTTTCGGGCCAGCAAGACGCGATTCATGCTCACGGCGCTAGGCATGGTCATCGGCACGGCGTCGGTCATCCTGGTGGTGACCATCGGCTTGACCGGAAAGGAGTACATCCTCGGCCTCCTCGAAAAGATCGGCACCAACTACGTCGAGTTGGAGTATGCAGGCAGCGGTGCCTCAGCCGCTGAGCGCGTGCGCTACACCGACTTCTTGACCAGCGACGATGAGAAAGCCGTCGACCAGCAGGTTCCCGGAATTATGTATTCCTCGCCGATTCTCGAGATGCACAACCGCATCAGCTTTGGCGGCGGCATTCAGAAGGACACAGTGGTGCTCGGCGTCAGCCCGCAGTACCAGTACATTCGCAATCTGATTGTCACCTCAGGCCGTTTCTTCGATGACACCGACGAGTCGGCCCACATCAAGTGCGCCGATGTCACCCAGCTCTTTGCCCGCGAACGATACGGTAGCGACGACGCAGCCGTCGGCCAGACCTTCGAAATCCTCGGCATTCCCTTCACAATCATCGGTGTCGTGAAAGAAAGCATGGACGATTACGGTCAATCGGAGCTGGCCGATGAGTCGGTGATCGTGCCCTACTCGGTGGCTCGTTATTTTACGGGAACCGACCGCGTCAACGATATTTACTTTTCCATGCAAAGCATGGCCGAGGTACCAGGAGCCGAAAGTGAAATCAAGCGTGTGGTGCATAGCCGGCACCATCCGAACTCGGACTACAAGACGCAGACGCTAAAGGATCTGCTGACCACCGCGGCCGAGGTGGCCGATGCGCTGACCGCCATGCTGGTGCTGGTGGCTACGGTCACGCTGGCCGTTGGTGGCGTGGGAATCATGAATATTATGCTCGCCAACGTCCGCTCGCGCATTCGCGAGATCGGGATCCGCAAGGCACTGGGCGCGACCTATCGCGAGATCAAGCTTCAATTCCTCACCGAGGCTGTGCTGATCTCCCTCACCGGGGGCATCGTCGGCTGCCTGGTCGGGCTCACGCTGCCTCTCTCTATCCGCTTCTTTTCCGGCTACGACTTTCCCGTCTCCTGGCTCTCTGTCCTCATCGCGCTCGCTGCAGCTTTCTTCGTAGGTGTAGTTTTCGGCACCGTGCCCGCCACACGCGCAGCGCAGATGGATCCGGTGGATGCGCTTAAGTATGAGTGAGCCCGAACGGCGCAGCGAAGACGCGGGCAGGCCGGATGAGGAAGAGCCTCGAGGACCGAATCTCAAACTCCTCTACAGCCTGATAGCCCTAGCTCTGGCCGCGGCCATCGCCATCGCCGTGCTCATCGTGCGACCTTTTTACATGCGCCGGTAGACTCCGCTCGTGGATTCAAGCGATTGCGACGCCTGAGTTTTCAATTTCCTTTTTTTCGGGGCAGAGCGGTTCTTTCAAACCAAAATCAATTGCCTTACAGCATGCACGACGCCAATGTTAGGCTGTTGCGGATGAAGATGCGATGGTTTTGGTTTGTAGGATTCGCACGCGGAATATTGCTGGGTGCGTCGTGTACAAGCTTGCTGGCCCCGATTGCGTCCTCCATTTGCCAGGCGCAGACTCCCCAAGTCGAGGCAACGCGTTTGGACGGCGGGACAGCAGTGCTTGACGGCCCGTGGAAGTTTCATCTTGGTGATGACAGGGGTTGGGCTTCGCCCGGATTTGACGATTCAGGATGGGAAAATCTGACGGTCGACGAGCCTTGGGGGATGCAGGGCCATCGATCAATGGATGGATTTGCGTGGTACCGCCGGCAGGTGAAGTTTGCGACCAATGAAACTCTGCCTGTGAACCTGTCGATCCTGGTCCCTTCAGTTGAAGATGCCTACGAGCTTTACTGGAACGGGAGGTTGGTCGGCAGCTACGGTCATTTGCCGCCAAATCCGAGTTGGTACTGGGGCCTGCGGCCGCGCGCATTCGCGCTGGGACCGTCAGCATCCGGCTTGCTGGCGGTGAGGGTATGGAAAGCGCCATTTCTTACCATCGATACCGGCAAGCAGGGCGGCTTCTACGCTCCGCCGCGCGTGGGCAGCGCGCAAGCGATCGCCTTGGCAATGCAGAGCCTCGACTACCAGTGGTTGCAAGGAGAGCTGTTCAATCTGGCGCTCAATCTGCTTTATGCGCTGGTCGGGCTTTTCACCCTTGCTGCATGGTTGAGAGAGCGCAAGCAGCCGTTGATTGGCCTGATGGCTTGCTACGCATTGAGCAGGGTCCTGTTCTATGTCTTCTTCTCGTCAAGGTTTCCCGTATCAGAAGATGTCGCGCTGCCATTGGCTGAGATCTGGCAGGCCGTCTCCGATATTTCACTGTGGTTCCTGCTTGTCTGGCTGCTTGACCTCAGAGGCAACAAAAAGCTGGTGCGGCTGGCGAGAATCCTGGCTGTCATCTACAGCGTCGAACTGGTTTCTGACGCGCTTGCCATCTGGGGCTACTCCCTGCCCAATCCAAAACCGGCACAGCTTCTGGATGATTGCCTGACGGCCCTCCAGATGGTCCTGCAAATGTTTCCCTTCTGCATTCTTGCCGTGGCCGTCTTTCAGCGTCGTCGACTTACCGTTTCGCGCTGGGCGGTCGCGGCGCTGGCTTTTGCCGCGCAAATGGTTTTCGTATTTTCCATCGCCTTGTTGAACGGAAGCCGGTTTACCCATTGGACCATCGGCGAGACGCTCAATGAGCCGATTTTTGCTTTGTGGGGCAGCCAGGTGAATGCCGTCACGCTGTCCAGCGCGATGCTGTTCGTCGCTCTGGTCTACGCGGTGTACCAATATTCGGTGGAGAGCAGCAAGCGACAGTCGGCGCTCGAGCTGGAATACAAGAACGCCCGGGCTGTGCAGCAGATCCTGATTCCTGAGGCCACCCCAGCGATCCGGGGCTTCGCCATTGACACCGTCTACAAGCCTGCGGGCGAGGTGGGCGGGGACTTTTTCCAGATTCTCGGCACATGCGGCGGCGGAGTGCTGGCGTTCATCGGTGACGTCAGCGGGAAGGGTATGCCTGCCGCCATGACGGTCTCGCTGCTGGTGGGAACTGTGCGCACTCTGGCGCATTACACCGAGAGCCCAGGCGAGATACTGGCCGCGATGAACACGCGGATGCTGGGCAGGTCACAGGGAGGTTTTACCACCTGCCTGATCTTGCGCGCGGATGTGCAGGGAAAGCTTACGGTCGCCAACGCCGGACATATTGCACCCTACATGGCGGGTAAGGAACTGGCCGTCGAAGGCGGCCTGCCGCTCGGGTTGACTGCCGGATCGACATATCCTGAGTCGACATTTGCGCTGGACGTGGGAGTGCAATTGACGCTGATGACCGACGGTGTTGTGGAGGCGCGAGACAAGAACGGCGAATTGTTCGGCTTTGAACGCGCTGCAAAGATCAGTGCACAACGGGCCGAATCCATCGCACAGACTGCTCAGCAATTTGGACAGGAAGACGACATCACTGTTCTGACCTTGTGCTTCCAAGGCGTCCCGGCTGGCGCCTAAGTCCTTCGCACAGCATGGCGAGGAATACTTGAGGCCGTGTGTCGGACTCCTGGAGACGCGGCGTGCGAACGGCAAATCGGAAGTTCCCGCTTCATCCTTAGCCTGCCGATGATTCGCCCGGCTTCTCCGCGCGGTCGATGATCAGCACCGGAATTCCATCGACAAACGGATAGGCGCGGCCACAGACGGCGCAGATCAGGCGCAGATTCTCGAAACAGAGATCGCCGTGGCAGGCTGGACAGGCCAGTTGGCTCGCGCTGGACGCGTGGAATTGAAGCGGTGGTGCAGGCTTGTCGGACATGGCAACAATCAAGCAGCGAATCGAGTGAGTTCGTCTTCGCCAAATCCAGGTCGTTCGACTTCAGCCGCTCGCCGCGGAGAGCGGCCTTCGCATGGGATGCCCGTTCGTCTTTACGCGAGGTCTGAAATCAAGGCATCAAGAGCCTGCAAACTCTGAACAGCGAACTGCCATCTGTTCCCTGTTTTCTGGTTCCCTTGATCCCCTGATCTCTCGTTCCCTGCCTTCTCACTGGATCGTCGCATCGGCAGCGTGGTCGGCGCGATTCCTGGGGCGGCCGGCGAAGGCGTGTTCGATGCGCTCGTTGGCGCCGGAGCGAGAAAATTGGTGTGCGACGCGGATGCCATTGTAGATCGCGACGTCATTTGACGAGCCGTGGCCGATGATGCACACGCCCCGGACACCGAGCAGCGGTGCGCCTCCGTATTCGGTGTAGTCGAGACGGCGGCGAAAGTCGTTAAATGCGCGGCGCGATAACAACGCGCTTACCTGCGCGGTCACCGTGCGGGTCAGCGACTCTCGCAACACATCGCGCACGAAGCGGCCGATGCCCTCACTGGTCTTGAGAGCAACATTGCCCACGAAGCCGTCGCAGACAATCACGTCGGCATTGCCATTGAAGATGTCGCGGCCTTCGACATTGCCGATGAAATGAATCTGCAGTGCCTTGAGGAGTGGAAACGCCTCGCGCGTCAGCTCGTTCCCCTTGGTCTCCTCTTCGCCGATTGACAGCAGCCCAACACGCGGCTTGGCGATCTTTAAAACGCTGCGCGCGTACATCTCGCCCATCACCGCAAACTGCTCCAGATTCTGCGCCTTGCAGTCCACATTGGCGCCTACATCAAGCAGCACGCATGGGTTCCCTTTTGACGTAGGCATCGGCGTCGCTAGGGCAGGGCGATCAACGCCAGGCAGCCCGCCCAAGACCATCTTTGCCGTGGCCATCGCGGCGCCAGTGTTGCCCGCCGTCACAAACCCTGCGCATTTGCCCTCGCGTACCAGTTTGAGGCCAACACGCATCGAGCTGTCGCGCTTCGACCGAACAGCGTGAGCGGCCTTCTCATCCATCGCGATGCGCTCGGTGGCGTGGTGGATGACGATGGGCAGCTCCTCGTTTTCGAGGTGTTCGTCCAGCAGATCGCGCAGCTCAGGCTCGGGGCCGACCAGGTGTACCCGCACCGGAAGCTCGCGGCAGGCAAGGATAGCTCCGCGAATCTCTGGCTCGGGAGCCTTGTCGGAACCAACGGCGTCAAGCGCGATGTCGGTCAGCATAGTGATCGGTGGGCGTTACTTCTCTTCCTTCACTTCCAGTACGGCACGTCCCTTGTAGGCGCCGCACTTGGGGCATGCGCGATGAGGCAGCTTCTTCTCGTGACAGTTCGGGCACTCTGAGAGGCCTGCGGCACTGAGAAAGTCGTGCGCACGGCGATTGGCGGTGCGGCGCGTCGAGTGGCGCCTTTTCGGATTTGGCATTTTCTGTTTCCTTTATGGGCCCTCCCGCGTCAGGTTGCGGTCAGGGCCGTTCAAAATCACCACGAATCTCCGCCTACGGCGTCCAGTCTTCGCGCGCAAACCTGCATCTTCAGCAGACACAAGCAAGAGCTAAAAGCTGAAAGCTAAGAGCTAAAGGCCTGGCATTTCAGGACTTGAGCCGTCCGCGAAATCCGATGAGTCCCCCCCAGCGTGGATCGCTTTCCACCTCGTCGCAGGAGCAGGGCTCTACGTTGCGGTTGGTTCCGCAGCTCGGGCAAAGTCCTTTGCAGTCGGGCTTGCACAGCGTCCTGACCGGCAGAGACAAAAGTATCTGCTCGCGCAGTACATCTTCAAGCATAAGACTGTCTTTTTGATAATAACCGATTTCCGTCTCCGAAGCCGTTATGGAGCGTTCTGGCGCTCCAGCGTCCGCACCCATCGGTCGGAAGATGAGATCGAACTCAGCAGAGAGGGGAATCTCCACGGGTTCGAGGCAGCGCGCGCAGGGCACCTCAAATCTCCCCGAATAGCGGCCCTTGAGCCGGATGTCTGGGACGATTTCCTTGGGCCCGCGATGCTCCTGAATCACCTCCGCGCGCCCCGACGTGGCCAGCAGGCCGACCTGCTGGGCTTCTTCGCCAAAATCGATAGCGCCTGGCTTGATCTCCAGGTCGAAGTCGATCGGCTCACGCTCCAGCTCGCTGACACGGAATTCCATAACATGAGCGTAAAACACGAAACCGTAATAAGGGAATAGCGAACGAAGGTCACCCGAAACTCGAAGCTTATTGGGTTAGAAGCTTCCGCGATTTCAACCCCATAAAGTTGTATTTTGGGCAAGTTGAGTGGAATTCCCTTCACATCGCGGCCTCCATAAACTGAGGGCTAACCTCCGGCGCCACGCGGTGCTCAGGCTCCCGCATAGCGGTCCTAAGCACGAAGAACAATCTCACGCATCGCGGGTTCCGAGGCATTGGACCCATGCGGATCAGAAACATCTTCGTGCTGCTGCTAGCGGGTGCATTTGTCTTAAGCACCCGCGGGGAGAGCGTCACAGGCACAATTTCGATTACTAAAAAGCTGACCAAGCGCAACGTGACGCCCGACGTTTCTGTGTATCAGCGCGGGATGGCCGTTGAGCTGGGCAAAGACCCAAAAGAAGATCCGCTGGCGTTTGAACGGTCGCGAGTGGTGCTCTATCTGGAAGGACCGGGCCCAGCCGGCTCCGAGCCTGCGCCGCAGATTGCTCAGCTCGATCGCCGCTTTGTTCCGGATCTGGTGGTGATCCCGGTGGGATCGACGGTGTCGTTCCCGAACATGGACCCGATCTTTCATAATGTCTTTTCGCTTTCGAAGGCAAAGACCTTCGACCTCGGCAGCTACGACAAGGGCGAAAGCAAACACATAGTGTTTTCGAAGCCAGGGATTGTGGAGGTCTACTGCCATCTGCACCCGAATATGGCCGCGACGATCATGGTGACGCCAAACCGCTGGTACGCACGGGTGGGTGCCTCGGGGCAGTACCGCATCGATGATGTGCCGCCTGGGACCTACACGCTTGTCGCTTGGCACAAGTCGGCAGGTTTTTTCCGCAGGACCATTGTCGTGGGGCCGGGACACGACGCCGTCGCCAATTTTGTGATTCCTATTACTGAGGGTTCGGACCAGACAGCACCGGACGCGGGTGGGCAAGCCCAGTAGCGACGGAGTGGATCGATGATGACGCGCCTACGAACCCGAGCTTTCCTGATCTGTTTTGTGCCCTTCGCAGTGCTGTTGGCCAGCAGCTTCTGGATGATTCAGCGCTACATGGAGGCTGCGGTGGGCTCTGGCGTGCGGCTATCGCTGCGCGAGAATCAGTATTCGATCGCTCAGATCCACGCGCGGACCGATCTGGAAAACAACCGCTTTCTGAAAGTTGCCGGTGAGAACTCAGCGCTGAAGGCCGGGATCGAACTGCTGCGCTCAGCGCCCGCCAGCGACGGCGCGCGACGGACCGTGGAAGATCAGCTGCGCGAGCTGGGCGAACACATGGGCTTCGATTTCCTGCTGATTTCCGCGCCCAACGGAAGGCCTTTGGCAGCCGTCATCAGAAACGCTGCAGAGAGCGGCCAGGGCGGAAGCCAACTGGAACCCTTCAACGTCGCCTCTGTAAAGGGGATGGGTGCCGGGCTTGCGCAGTTCGGCGGTCGCACTCTCCAAGTGGCGTCAGTGCCGATCGATCAAGACGATGAGAACCTCGGTTCGCTCGCGGTTGGCGAGTTTTTCGGTTTTTCCGAGTTCACCACTCCTGCGGTCCTGCTTCACAACGGGCAGGTAATCGAGTCGAACCTGAATGGAGTCCCGTTCAGCGAATTGAATGCTGCATTTGCCGCCTGCAACGACCAGTCGGAATGCGATCTGCACCTGCATGGCGCCAACTGGATTTCGCTTCCCGTGCAGTCATATGGCGGAGGGTACCTTCTGCGCAGCCTGGAAAACGTCGACCGGGCTACGGCTCCCATTGCATCGCGGCTGCATCGCCTGTTTCTGGGCTTGGCGGCGATTGCAGTGCTGCTGGCACTGGTGTGCAGCCTGCTTGCGTCACGCACTATAGTCAAGCCCATTGCCGCTGTGGTTTCGCATCTGCGCAACGCGGCACACACTGGCGTGCTGCCGGAGTTTGCCGGCCGCCCTTCCTCGATCTTTGAAATTCGCCAGCTTGAAGAGATCTACAACCGGGCGGCAGTTTCGGTCAAAGTTGCAGGCGAAAACCTCGAATCGGCTTACCTTGAGTTCATCGGCTCGCTGGCCAACGCGCTCGATGCGCGCGACCGCTATACCAGCGGCCATAGCCTGCGCGTGAGCCGGCTTTCCAAGGCCGTTGCGGCGGCCCTGAACCTGGACGCCGACGATCAGGAGCGGATTCGCGTGGGCGCGCTGCTTCACGACATCGGAAAGATCGGGATCGCTGACAGCGTTCTGCAAAAGGATGGCCGGCTTACCGACGAAGAATTCGAAATCGTGAAGCAGCATCCGGTGATCGGCCGGCGAATCCTGGAAGGAGTTCGCGGGCTTTCGGCTTTCATACCGGCCGTGGAGCTGCACCACGAGAACTGGGATGGGTCGGGTTATCCGAGGGGGCAAAAAGGCAGGGAAACCCCAATCGACGCCCGCATCGTGCACGTTTCTGACGCCTACGACGCCATGACCACGGATCGTTCGTATCGTAAGGGGATGACGCACGCGCGGGCCCTGGAGATTCTGCGAGAGTATGCAGGAACGCAATTCGACCCGGAGATCGTGGCGGTTTTCGTGAACCTGCCGCGCGAAGTGCTGACCAAGCAGGCCGGCGAGAAGGAAGCGCCGCGCATCGCGCCGCAGCCCGCCATGGCGGTTGCGGGATGAGGGCCCGGCTCGCGTTCGTTGTCTGTTGCCTGGCCGTGGGCGCACGCGACGCGAGCGTGATTCGCGCCCAGGAGGCCGGCTCCGGTTTCGACGTCCGCGCCACTCTGAGCGGCCAGGGCGTGATTTCGAATCTGCTGACGCAACCGCCGAGAGATGGATCGCCGGCCAGCGCCGGGTTCCGAGGCGTTGCCTATCCGACCTGGAAGATCAGCGATCAATGGACGGTGACCGGAGCGCTGCAGTTGGTGACGCGGCCTTACTTCTACGATAGCTTCACCACTTCAGGTTATGGCGCCAAGGGATACATTCTGAATGCCAACCTGAACTATGCGCGCGTGTCGCGCCGGGGCTCGCTGGTGGTGCGGATCGGACAGCTGCCCACTTCGTTCGGCTCGTTCCTGTTGCGCTACGATGACGCCGACAATCCGCTGGTGGACATGCCGCTGGAATACGGGTACTACTACGCGGCAGTCTCGACGCTTGGGCTGGCGGGCGGGCAGATCGACGCAACAAGAGGCAAATGGGATGGGCGCGTGCAATTTGGCAATTCGTCCCCGGCCAATCCTCGGAGCCTGTTCCAGCACGATCAGTACGGCAACTGGGCAGGCGGCGCGGGATACACCATCCGGCAGGGTTTCCGCGTGGGCGTCTCCGGCTATCGCGGGCCATATCTCGATCGGCAATACGCTTACTTCTTCCCCGGCGAGGCCAACCCGAACACTTTAATTGCGCACGCTGTCGGAGTGGATGCGAGCTGGGCGCACGGCCACACCGCCGTGCAGGTTGAGGGGCAGCGGTTTGTATTTCCCTACAAGGCAATTCCCACGTTTCTTGAGGTCGCGGCCTACGCCGAGGTGAAACAGGTGGTGAGCCCGCGTTGGTATTTGGCCCTGCGCACCGGCGCGACGAGCGCCAACGAAGGCGGCATGGTACGCAACCTGGAGGGAGCTGCAGCTTATCGGCCGAGCCGCAACCAGCTCATCAAATTCGACTATGAGATCGTGCACAACGATGAGGGCTCTCCCCATAACGATCACACCTTTGCGGTGCAATGGGTGACCACTCTTCACGCATCGGCCAGCGGGAAGTAAATCGGTCATTGGTCATTGGCCCTGCGCGTGCAAATACCGGTTCGCGAAATCGAGAAAAGTCGGCCAGTTGGGAGCCGGCGTGTGCCCGCCGGAATGCTGCCGGAAGGCAATGTCCCCGCTGATCAGCTTGGTTTCAATGGGCGGAAATCCTGTCACGCCCAAGTCTTTCTTGCCTAAAAGTTCGTAGACCGGGCCGGCCGCAACCGCAGCCATAAACATCCCTTTCGCATCCACCCATCCATCGCCGGCCTGAAGGCTTCCGGCGGAGATAAAGACGGGACGAGGCGCGCAGAGCGCAATGAGCTCGTGGGCGTCGACGGGCAGATCGGCGACGGTGAGCGGCCCGTCATACTTGAGGAAATTTCCCGCCATCCAGTGATATTCGCCAACGCCGGCGATGTTGCCGACTTCCTCGCCGTAGATGTGGCGATAGAGCTTGGCGCCAGCCTCGCCCGAAGAGCTGACGTAAGCGATGGCAAAACGAGGATCGTAGGCCATGGCGATGAGAGCAGCTTTGCCGTAGCGGGAGTGGCCCTCAATGCCCACTTGTTTCGCGTCGACCGCGGGATCGGTCTCGAAGTAATCCAATGCGCGACTTGCGCCCCAGGCCCATGCGCGCAAGGCCCCCCAGTCGTCGGGCTTGCGCGGTTGGCCGTGATTGGCGAGGCCGATGATCCCTTCAACCAGACCGGCTCCATTGTCGGCCTGCACACTCGTAGGAATGTACTCCGCGTAGCCCCAGCCGCGGGCCAGCACCTGCTGTTGCCAGTTGGGCCCTTGACTCCCTGGCCCTTGACCCGCTCCGGCGGCGAACATTTGCGGAAAGCGATGGCGCAAAGCCTCGAGAATTTCGGGGCTCAATCCGAATTCCATGATGACTGGAACCGGCCCAGCGGCTCGGGCCGGGGTGGTAAGCGTGAGGTCGATGTTGACCGTAATCGCGGGATCGGCGGAATTGTCGACGCGACCGGTGAGCTTCTTGGCGATGAAGTCGACGTCGCCGATCTTTTCCGGCGTGGTGCTGACCACTTGCCAGGTGACCTTGGGAAGATTGGCGGGAACCCGGCCGAGAATTTCGCGATCGAAGAGCTCGACGATCTGGGGTCGTCGCTCGCTCCACCAAGCTTTGGCCGTGGTCACGGTCTTGCCGTCATTCAATGTCAACGGGTCGGGAAGATCGGGATAGAGGTCGGCCTTGGACTCGTCGTAGTTGGCGGCATTGGCAGCGTTGGTGTCGCTGCTGGCGCCGGGCCGCAGTGACTTGATGCCGAGCAGGTCCATCATGTGCTGGTGGTCCTTTTCCGAGGCCGCCTGAATGGCGATCTGCTCGGGAGTGGGGGCCGGAGGAGCGGGAGCCGATTGCGCATGGCCGGCTGGGCTCGTGGCCGGTGACGGCTGCGCGGATTGCGCGGAAAGCGCGAGGCTCGCGACAGAAAACAGGAGCACAGGGGCGATGTGTGACGGGCGGAGGATCGCCCAGAAGAGATGCAACGGCATGAAATTAACCTCTTTGCATGAGGAGAAGACCGAAACGGGGCAAGTTTATCGATTTAGCGGAGGGTTAGGCAACCGAGAACCGTTTGGGAGACATTCGAGGGGCGGAGCAGCAGGCAGTCGCAGAAGATTCGGCGAACCGCTAAGAGTGCCGCCTGCAAGCGGGACGGATTCAAGAGCAGGCCGAACTCGCCGATAAGAGGATTGACTTCCCAAGAAAGGCCCTGCCGGTATGCGGATTCAATGGCTGCGAAATCTCTCCATCGCGCGCAAATTTATCTTCGTGTTTGGAATGGTTTGTGTGCTCTGTCTCTTCCTCGGAGCATACTCGTTCTTCGCCTTGCAGTCGATCGTCACGAAGACCCGGAACACTCGGGATGTGGCGCTGCCGTCCGTGATCCAGCTTTCATTGACCCGCGCCGCGGTAAACAACCTTCGGCGTGAGGACCTTGACCTTCTGCTCTGTCATAACCAGGAATGCATCGCCAAGCACATGGCCAGACGCAGCCAGAACATTCAGGGTTACGAAACGAGCACGAGGGCCTACGAGCCGCTAATCGGCGACGATGGCGAGCGAGCTCTTTACGAGAAGGTCCAGTCGGGCTACTCCGCATACAGAGAGATCAGCGATCGCGGAGTCCAATCACTCCTCGCCGGAAAGACGACCGATGCGATCGATGCACTTGCCAGCGACTCTGCAAGCGCCGCGTTCCACTCAGCGCTGGACCCTGCAGTTGACGACCTTGACCTGAGCGTAAAGGCCGGGCTCGGAAGCGCTAGTGAATCGGTGGACGCCAGCCGCCGGGTAGTGTGGATTGACTTGGCAATCTCGCTGACGATTGTGCTGCTTTGTGCGATAACAGGCGCCCTGCTCACCAGAGAGATTGCGCCGCGCATCCTGCATGGCGTCGAGTGTCTTGAGCAACTGGCGGCAAAGGACATGTCGCTGAACACGGAGATTACGGGGTCCGATGAACTGGGGCGGCTGGGCATGGGGTTGAATCACTTGGCGGCGGAGATGCGCCAGGTGTTGCAATCTGTAGCGCAGGGGGCGGATACGCTTTCGGCGGCGACCACGGAGATCAGCACCCGGGCGACGCAAAGCGCAGGCAATGCGCGCACGCAATCGAGCAAGATCAACCAGATTGCGGCAGCAGCGCAGGAGATGACAGCGACGATCGGGGAGATCAGTCACAACGCGGAGGGCGCAGCGAAGGCCAGCCGCGAGTCGGCCGAGACGGCGGAGCGCGGCGGCGCGGTGATGCAGGCCGCCACAACCACAATGGAGAAGATCGCCACCGCGACACAGACAGTGTCAGAGAAGATGATGTCGCTGGCGCGGCGCTCAGAGGATATTGGCAAGGTCGTGAATGTGATCCAGGAGATCAGCGAGCAGACCAACCTGCTGGCGTTGAATGCGGCGATCGAGGCGGCTCGAGCCGGAGAGCACGGACGAGGATTTGCGGTGGTGGCCGGTGAAGTGCGGCGCCTGGCCGAGCGGACCAAGGGCGCGACCGAGGAGATTTCAGGCACCATCCGGAGCATCCAGGAGGAGACGCGGTCCACGCTGGAAGTGATGGAAGAGAGCCGCGCAGCCGTAGGAAGCGGGATGGAAGAGACGGCCAACGCGCTGAAGAGCCTGGAGGCCACCATCGAGGCGTCGAAGCAGGTGGAGCAGCAAATCAACCTGATTGCCACCGCAGCGACAGAACAAACCGCAGCGTCAGGGGAGATTTCTGAATCGGCAGAGCAAATCTCTCAGCTCTCAGTAGAGAATTCGCAGGTGGCCGAGGAGTCGGTCGAAGCGCTGAACAACCTGGCAGCGCTGGCCAACGAGCTCGACGGGATGATCCGCCAGTTCAAGCTGGACGGTGAGGCCGGGCCGGGCCAGCGGTTGCCACATGCCCCGCAAAAGGCACCGGCCACTTTGCATTTGGCACACGCATAGATCCAGAGAAAACACTTGGACGCGATCGCCTCGGGCGGGACCCCGGATCTGCGGCCCCGGTGAGTGGTCTCCCAATCCTCGCCGGGGCCTCCCGCCCACTTGTCTGCTCGGATCACTTGGCGAGCCAAGCCTCAAGAATCGTGGGCCGACCGAATCTCCCGGATTTTCATGAATCCTGCATAGGCTTCCCCTACAGTTATTCTGGAAACACAGCTTGCCTGAAGCAGGAAGCGGCGGCCAATATCGATTGCCAGCCGGCGCGAGGGCCGTATCGCACCCAGGAGAGATTCGTCATGAGCGCGCTGAAGTATGACCTCGTCGTCATCGGTTCCGGGCCCGCGGGACAGCGTGCCGCCGTTGCCGCGGCCAAAATGGGGAAGAGAGTAGCCGTGTCGGAGGCCCGATCGATGGTGGGAGGCGTCTGCATCAACACCGGGACGATACCGTCGAAAACCATGCGCGAAGCAGTCCTTCATCTCTCTGGCTACAACTACCGCTCGATCTACGGCGTGAATTACCGCGTGAAGGAAAAGATCACGATGGCGGACCTGGCCTTCCGGGTACAGGCCGTAATCAAGACCGAGGTTGACGTGACCGAGGCGCAGCTTTCGCGGAACGGAATCGATGTGGTGCACGGCATTGCCAGGTTTGTCGACCCGCATCAGGTGCGCGTCGAGGGGCCTCAGGCAGATACGACGCTCGAGGCAGACCAGATCATTATTGCAGTCGGTACCAAGCCAGCCGTCTCGGACAAGGTTCCGGTCAATGGCAAAACAATCATTAACAGCGACCAGATACTGGGATTGGAGGCGCTCCCTAAATCGCTCATCGTCGTGGGCGGGGGCGTGATCGGCGTCGAATACTGCTGCATGTTCGCAGTTCTCGGCGTGCGCGTGACGCTGATCGAAAAGCGCAACCGGCTGCTCGAATTCGCCGACCAGGAGATCATCGAGGCGCTCAGCTACCATCTGCGCGACAGCCGCGTGACCATGCGCCTGGGCGAGGAAGTGGAAAGCGTAGAAGAGCTCGAGGTGCACCCGAGCAGCAAAGACACGCTGCTGGGAACTGCGCCACTGGGCAACGTGGTGGCGAACCTGCAGAGCAAGAAGAAGGTTTCGGGCGACGCGCTGCTTTATGCGGTCGGCCGGCAGGGGAACGTCGACGACCTCAATCTGGCTGCCGCGGGACTGGAGGCCGACAGCCGTGGACGCATTGCCGTGGATGAACACTACCAGACCAGGGTTCCGCACATTTACGCGGTGGGCGACGTGGTTGGATTCCCTTCACTGGCCTCGGTTTCGATGGAGCAGGGACGCATTGCCGCCGCGCGGGCCTTTGGCGATCATGCAGCCACTTCGAATCCCAGCTTCTATCCGTACGGCATCTACACCATTCCGGAAATCAGCTTTATTGGCAAGACCGAGGAACAACTGACCGGCGAGGACGTACCCTACGAAGTGGGCATGGCGTACTATCGCGAGGTGGCGCGCGGGCAGATTCGCGGCGATACCACGGGAAGGCTGAAGCTGATTTTCCACCGCGACACCAGGAAGGTGCTTGGCGTGCACATTATCGGCGAGGAAGCCAGCGAACTGGTGCACATCGGCCAGGCGGTGATGACGCTCGATGGCACTGTGGACTATTTCATCGAGACGGTATTCAATTACCCAACGCTCGCCGAGTGCTACAAGGTGGCAGCGTTCAATGGGTTGGGAAGGCTGCTTCGGTACCAGACGGAATGAGTGACAGCCGTTAGCTTTCAGCGTCGTTCATGTGCGGCCTTCGAGAATTGGTAACGGAAAGATTTCTGGCTTACGGCTGATGGCCGATACCTGTTGTTTTGAGGCCGACGCGCGATCTCCCAAGGAGGACGTTATGACGACCGCAATTGGCGTCGTGATGACCGAACACATTGCAACCGGAAGGCTGGAGAATCAGAAGATTCAGGGAACGCCTTTGCATTATCCGGCCGATGCCAGCGTTCAGGACGCTCTGACATCAATGGCGCCGAGCGAACTGGTCGAAACCATCGCGGACCAGATCGACGAATTGACGAAAGCGACTGCAGACGAAGGCAAAACACCTGCATCAGCGATTGGCGTTTCGGTTCCCGGAATCGTGCGGTCAGGAATAGTGGAGGAGTCTCCGAATCTGCCACAGATCAAGGGCATGCGCCTGGCTGCTGACCTGGCCCGGGTGCTGGAGGGGCGCGGTATGACTGCGCCGGTCTATGCGGGCAATGATGCCGATGCGATAGCCGCGGGAGTGGCTGCAACGCGGGGACGGCTCGACAAACTTACGCGAGTGTGGACGATCGGAAACGGCATCGGATACGGGCGATGGCCATATGCGGAAGGCGTTTGGGAGGGCGGCCACATCACTGTCACTCTCGACCCCAAGGAGAAATACTGCGGATGCGGCGGAGCCGGGCACGTCGAAGGCATCATGGGCTACCGGGCAATGCGGCTGCGTTTCCTCGATCTGGAGCCGGAGGAGGTGTTTGCCAATGCCAAAAAGGGCGATGCGCGCTGCCGTGAGTTTGTCGACCTTTGGCATCGTGCACTGGCCGCGGCAACAGCTTCATTTATTCACCTGGCCGGACCGGGGCGTTTTTACTTCACTGGAAAGAACGTGGGGTTCCTGGAGTTGTCCATACTTCGCAGCCATCTCGAAAGCATGGTGCGCATGAGCCCACTACAGAGTTTCTCGCTTGAGATTCTGCCTTCCGACGATGAAACAGCGCTGGTGGGCGCGGGAGTGACCGCACTGCGGGCGATGGTGCAAGGCAGCCGCTAGCGCAACCGCGGGTAGGTTCCCGAGAGACGGTCGTGCCAGGTGAGGTGATCTTCATCAAAGAGAGACCAGGCCAAACCTATGCCCAGCGGTAATATTGACAACGGCAACGCCGACAGGCGCATCAAGCGCTGCTCGCGCGTGGCTTCGTAGCCATCGAGTGTGCTGAGGCCAATGCCGGCGTACCACATACCCGGCGTGGCTTTAGCGGCGGTGGTGAAAATCGCCTGGTAGCCCGCGCCGACCAGCAGCAGGACAAGCGCAGATCCCAATTCGAAGGCTCGAGGGTTCCGCACCAGAATGCCGCTTGACACTGCCAGGGCGAGCACGGCGAGAAACCCCGCCAGAGTGAGCGAGCAGTCGACGACGAGAGCGAGAAGCCGGCTGCCGACGGGCGCAAGGCCAGCAAGCGACGCAGCGATCTCTTGCGGCGAGGGCGCTGCGACGCGTTCCTCGTTCTCATTCGGCCCCGAATCAGCAGAGAGCCATCCCGGGCGCATCCAATCCGGCGCTGCCTGCTCCTCTGCGACCGCCGGCGCGGGTTGGGTCGAAATTGCCGCAGGATCGACCTCGAAGATGCTCAGTTGCGGCGTGGAATCGAGCGCCGCGAGGGGGCCCTCGGCGCGTC
>Ga0187783_10000784_pt1 | contig 23396 bp, 17 predicted proteins | sample 1015_SJ02_MP02_2_FD_132471 | JGI IMG/M metagenome (GOLD analysis project Ga0187783, IMG submission 132471) | Tropical peat soil microbial communities from peatlands in Department of Meta, Colombia - 1015_SJ02_MP02_20_MG | ecosystem: Environmental > Terrestrial > Soil > Wetlands > Peat | place...
ACTTGCGCAGCGCCTCGATGACTTCAATTGCTTGAGTCGGAAGCGGCACCAGATGGTCCCTCGTCTCGTCATCCTTGTATTGCAGCCGTAGCTTCATGCGCGCCGCTGGCACTTGCCAAACTGGTGTCTTTGGATCGAGCCCGTCGAGCTCTGCCCACGGCGTCGTGATCAATGTCCCAGGCCGCAGAGAGGTGAGTGCGAGCAGCCGCAGTGCCAGCTTGGTGACCGGCGACGCCGGGGTCGCATCTGCACGACTCAAGATTTCCCTTGCTTGCTGGAGATCCGTAATCGCCGGCTGTCGCCCTTTTTTGATCGGCTTCATTGCCTTCTGCACAATAGCCGCTGGATCATTCTCGGCTCGACCTGACGCAATAGCGTATACGAAGACCGCCGATATGCGTTGCCGGATACGCCGTGCTGTCTCGAGCGCCGGACGATTTTCGATCTTGCGCAGGACCGAAAGGACGTTGCCGGCCGTGATATCCTTGATCGGTGTAGCACCGAACTCCGGAAACACGTCACGTTTCAGCGAGTGGAGCACGTCGTAGGCGTGCACCTCAACCCAATGCCCTTTGTTTAGCTCGTGCCATTCCCTGGCGATGGCTTCGAACGTTGTTCCGCCCGTCGTGATGACTTCCAGGCGCCGGCGCCGCTTCTCGACAGACGGGTCCTTGCCCTCCCGCAGGAGCCGCTTGGCATTCGTGGCCACCTCTCTCGCGTCGGCAAGCCCGACCGCCGGATAGGGACCGATCGAGAGCAGCTTCTCCTTGCGCTCGAACGCGTACCGCAGACGCCAGAGCTTGCCGCCAGCAGGACTGACGTACACGTGCAAGCCGCCACCGTCGGTGAGCCTGTATGGTTTCGGTGCAGCCTTGGCTTTGCGAATCTGCGCATCAGTCAGCATCGCGGTGCTCCCCCATATACCCGGTCATGCTGCTTTGATACCCGGTTTTATACCCGGAATTGGAGGGTATTCGCGGGCATGACCAGGAACGGATGGGAAGGATTCTGCGGCGGAAAGCATTGAGCCGCAAGCACTTTGGTGAGGCCCGGGAATGGTTAGGAATACCGGATGGCGGAAGGGGTGGGATTCGAACCCACGAGGGGCTTTCACCCCTGGCGGTTTTCAAGACCGCTGCCTTAAACCACTCGGCCACCCTTCCAAAGCAATAAAATCAAGCATTTCCGCTCAGAACGCCTTGTGAACAACACTCTGCCGGACCCAACCTTGGACCCAAACCGAATTGGACCCAGCCGGAGCAAGTCGCTTTAGCGTTCCGATGCCACGACCGTCAATGCTGGTGGCCTTGGCAACGGCGCCACAGTCAGGGCGATTGCACCGAAATCAATGGCAACGACCAGGGCCAAAATCAGCCATCGAATTGTGTCCTCGATCTTGTCATCCACCCGATATCGAAGGCGGGAGCTGAACCGCGTTGATCAATGCCGCCATCGCCATGATTGCGCTTGGACAAGGGATGTCTCCTATTTGTCTGAAGCCTTCATCCGTTCGTGAAGCGCAAAACTCGCGAGGGTTCGGCCGATCGTTTCCGGCGGATCATCGGGGCCGAACAGGAGACGCCGCGCTGGGGTTGCGTCGCCTGCCGGCCGGAAATGCGTCAGCAGGGCATCGATGGCAGCTCTAAAGATTGCGAACGAATACGCGTCCTTGGACCACAGCGCGTCTGTTGGCACACGGCTGGCGACATGGGCGATCGCGTCCAGCAGCCGTTTGGTTGCCGGATCGTCCGGTGATTTTTCAGCCGCAAAGGACGCTTCGAGCCGGCGCCGGATCTCCTCACCCATGCCGCGCTCTCCAGCAACCTTATTCAGCCGCTCATACAGATCGACCGGCAGCCGCAATGCGGACTGTCGCATCGTCCGATCATGCAGCGGTTTTCGGCCCATGTTTTCCCTCTGAAAGCGCACGGGATCGTTATTGACCGTGGAGTACCTGACGGGGTACATATATACCCCATATCGGGGTGCAATGCTATTGCCAAGCACAATCTGGGATAGGATGGGACATGAGTACACGCAAAATTATTGAAACGGTCGAGACGGTCGAATCGGATAATCTGGTCGGCACGATCGAAGGGGTCGCAGCCCATCCTCAGGATTTCACGGAATGCCGCGTATCAGGCCGCAAGGCGGAGGGAAATTCCGGCCATCCGCATCGGGAAACGTCTGCTCGTGCTGCTCGGGCCAGTCAAGCAGATGCTCAACGGTCAGCAGATCGGAACGGTTTGACTTGATTAGAGAGGCTGAAGTGTGATCGGAAGCCCCATTGTCTTGGAAAGCGCCCTCGCTCGAAGGATCGAGCATTCCGATCTCTGAACATGGCCAGCCAGGCGGCTCAACTTCCTGCTGGTAGGGCGCATGGCCGCGTTATGGGTGTCTGCCTCTGAAATTTTGGCGCATCCTCACCGGAAGGTCCGATCCTGTACCGTCTATTCGCTCTTCGAACGAAAAGGTGTCGTATCTTGATCAAAAGTCGGACGACGAAAGTACTCGGCATATATGAACCGTCGGAGACCCTGACTTCGGCGGCTGTTGTCATGCGCGCTGTAAGTACGACTGTACGAAGCGCCGCTACGATTTTTGCATGGTCGCGAAGACAGGGCTTGGCGTTGGGCGGCCAGGCTGCAAGGATCATAGATCCAGATGAGGAACGCCCCGTTACTACAAGCGTCCTTAGCTGAATACGAGGGGGCCATGCGTTTGCGCTTATCGCCAGTCTGGAGGGAGGTGTGGGAATGCCTTGTCCCTTTGGCCATTGCCATTGCGGCCATCGGCGCGTTGCTGCTGATCACTCTGCTGCGTGAACCTGTGGAGGACGCTTATGAACTTGCGATACATTCCACGAACATCCCCGACCTCTCTGGAATGGCCCGTATTGAATTTTTACTGAACCGTTATCAGACGCTTTTGACTGGAATATTTGCAATCATCGCGGCGTGGATGATCGTCAGAGCCATGCGCCAACAGATTCAGACACAGCAGAGAGATACAGCTGATCTGCGGCTCACAGAGTATGCGGTCGCGATTTCGCAATGCCACCTAGCTTGGCAGGCGTTCCGCGGCGCTGTGCCAGATCTTCGGATGCAAGCATTTGAAGCGTTGAGACAACACTATGCAAGCGCGACTATACTTGCTGCGACGGTTGATCCGATCATGGGGAAAGATCGGAACATGGTATCACTTTTCATAAATCGTATGGCAGCCGATGTGACGCAAGCGGGTGAAAAGTCTGATACGGGAGCGGATCAGCTGATTTGGACGCTTTTCCTTGAGCTAACCAACGCGATCGAAAAGCGACGAAGGCTTCTTGAGGAAAGTAGCGAGATCTCACCCCTTTATTCAATGGCAATAATTAATGAGGAAAAGTATCGTCAGGCGATAGCAACGGGACAGCCGGTCACTGTGACGGGCTGATCGCTATCGGGATTTGAAACACTTGACTAGGTTCGAGATTGAGCTCGGCCGCCTTATCTAAGAGTGCGAACCCAAAGAAGGCACGCCGGCCATCCTGGAAACACATTGTCTTGCATTGCCCAATCCTTTGGGCAAAACTCTAGGACGGTCTCGGGGTAGGGTCAGGCTGCGAACCCGTAGAAATCATAGATCGGGACAAAGAAACGCGCCGTTACAAAAAATCGCTCATAGCTTGATCAGGCCAGCGGCGCGAGAGGCGAGCGATAAGCTGAAGCGATCGACTTTGAGGGGGCTGGGATTTGCGATTATCTCCGGTATGGAAGGAAGTTTGGGCATGCCTGGCCCCTTTGACCGTCGCGGTTGGGGCTACGGGCGTTCTGCTCTTTGCTGCTTTGATACCCGTAGCCGCATCAACCTTATGCAAAATTTGCAGCAAACGCGCCCAAGACCGATGCGTTCTATAGCTTTGGATGTTTAGAATTCTTTCTAAATCGCTACCAAACACTGGTCATCGGTGTGTTCGCTCTTGGCGCGGCAATTTTAACTGTCTGGATGATGAGGGAGCAAATCAAACTGGCCGTCAATTCCGAGAATGAGCGGCGCAGACTTGAAGAACTTGCCGCAAGGTTGCCGCACCCAACCAAACAACTCGCGTTGTTTGTTGGTCGAACTAAGCAAGTAGGAGGGGGGACTTGCGCGGCCTGTGACGTTGCGCGCCGCTTGACGCCCCCGGGCGCTCAATGCCAGAAATTGCCGGCCAGCAAGCCTGCCCGTCGTGGGCGAGATCATCCCGCCGGGCGACATCATCTCGGAAACATGGGCGGCATCATCTCGGTTTGCCCGGGCGACTTCCTCGGTATCCGTAATCAGCGCGGATCGCGCACCAGCACGCCGTGTGAGCGCGTTGGTACGGCCCCCGCCGGCCACTTGCCCGGCTGATGCGCCCTGAGCCTTCCCCCGCGTCCAGGAGGCAATGAGGCTTGACTGCGGTATGCCGGTACGTACCAGTTCGTCTCGGGCCGCTGGTACAGTGGGGGTCGCGCTCTCGGCCGGCTCGCTGGACCTATACCGCTGCAAACAGTTGAAACTGTTTGCTGACGGAAAAGTTCGATCCGGTCCCGACTTTGGACCAAAACGATATAATGCGGCCCCGAATCAGATGAGACGGAACTTCACGAAAGTGAGGTGAGGATCGGCGATTTTGAGCAAAAATCGATATCAATAGTACCCGGACAGGACACGAGGGTTTAGTACAGAGCGACTTTCAAGACCACTGCCTTAAGACACTCGGCTACCGTCACGAGCTAGAGACTTACTTGAGTTTATTGGAGAGCCAGGAGCCGCAAACCAGTGTTCGTTCGGTTGCAGCTTCGCTTTAAGGCGGCTTGCGGCGCCGCGTAACCTCGTATTGGCATCGATCCGCGTTTCCTCAGCGCGGACGCAAATGTCCACGGTGGTCGCTTCCGGTTGCCCGCCAGGTGGCCGGCCAGAAGCCGGAAATGTTGTGGCGTCCTCCACCTTTTTCTTTGGGCACATCGTTTTACGGGATTACGGTGACCGTCGTGTGGGCCATTCGACCGGCGTCGGGTCCGTGAGCAATTGCTTCATCGCCAAGCGCGTTCATTGTTGCGGGGTGAGGAGAATGCCGACCAGCGAACCATTATCACAACTGCCAATTTGGATCAGCGTAGGTATTGGAGGCTTAGTTGCCATTGTTGCGTTCCTGCAATTTCGAACGGTTCGCGAGCAATGGCGGGTGACACATAACCAACTCATTCTCGATCAGTTCGAAAGACGATATGAGGTTTATCAAACAGTGCGAGAAATTGTTGCCAGAGTCCAAGAAACTGAAGGCGCAGAAGAGGTCGACTTTGTCAAATCTGCGGAGGCAGCCGAGAAGGCACAGTTTCTGTTTGGCGACGATGTCTGCACTTATCTTGAGAAATTTCGGGATACTGTGAGGAATCTTCAAAATCTTATCGCGGAATTAGAGCCGCTGCAGGGCGACGATCGACTCAAGAACTTGAGGCAGCAGGAAGAGGTGAGAGATCGAATCTCGGAGTTCCGCACAAGAGGAGTTGCTCTTTTCTCACAGTACATTCGATTCGATCAGAAGATCGTCCGAGAGGACGGCAGGTTAGGTGCCATGCTCAGTCGTTTAGGCATCGATGGGGAGGTTGAGATAATGTTGCAAAAGCTGGGAGCGGAGTTCATAGGCACGTTTATGCTCGTTGCCTCAGTCTGTGGCGCGGCGCTGTTTTCGGCACCATCGGCCGGCCTGATAGCCGTTGCGTTGGCCATTGGCCCAGCGGTTCTTGCGATGGCATATGCCGTCGGCCACATTTCGGGCGCACATTTCAATCCTGCGGTGACCTGCGGCCTCGTCGCGGCCGGACGTTTTGAGGCAAAGGATGCGGTGCCGTACATCGTCACCCAGGTTGTTGGTGGCGCTGCCGCTGCAGGGGTTTTCGCCATTGTCCTGTTGGGTGCGCCCGCCGGGAAATGGAATGACTTCCTGGCGATCTCGAACGTTTACGGCGGTGACAGCCATTTCTCGCTGATGTCAGTAGCGTTGATCGAAATCGTATTGACCGCGTTGTTCCTCATCGTCATCGTCGGAGCGACGTCGAAAAGGGCGCCGGCGGGCTTTGCGCCGATTGCCATCGGGTTGACCCTGACCTTTATACACCTCGTCGCGATTCCGGTGTCGAATGCCTCGGTCAATCCGGCACGCTCGACTGCCACGGCGATTTTTGGCGGTGCCGCGGCCCTCTCGTCACTCTGGTTGTTCTGGGTGGCGCCGATCATAGGCGGCGTGATCGGCGGCTACATATCGCGCTGGCTGCAAGAGGAGCCCGCTCAGTAATGGAACTGACGGGCGGGTTGTCGCCGTTTGAGTCCCGATAGCCGAAGAGCAGCAATCGGCAAGGCCATCACTCGTGCGCCGATACGGGCCGTCTATATCCGGATTGAAATCGATCCGGGCGGATCGCGCCCGCCGAAATTAGTTTTTTGTCACTCCCCATGTCCCAGAAACGAGGCGCTCATGACCGCTGCGCCCTTCGACGGCCACTTCGGCACTCGCTGCTGAGCCGTACCGTTTCAAGACGTTGTCGCACGCCCTCCGCGTTTAAGTCTGGCGGCAGTTGGCGATTTTGCCAATGGGCAACGCTGCGAGGTTGCAATCGCGCGACTACCTCGACACCATCCCAACAAATGTCGTCTGGCAGACAGCGGGAGCCGCGCGGTCGGGATACGGAAAATCAGTCGATTCGCAGGCCCGAGCGACCGGGAGCCCAAGTCCGATGTTTAGCGCCTTGCCATCAACTGAGTATCCACCCGCGAGCGTTAATCTCAGAGCAGAAAGAGGTTCACCGTGATCTTTCGTATATGGCGTGGTCAAGCTGCTAACGAAAATGCCGTTGCGTACCAAGAGCATCTCGCACGAACTGTCTTTCCGAAACTTAGGGATATTTCCGGATATCGAGGCGCATATTTGTTGCGTCGAGACGTTGATGGGAATGTCGAGTTTCTCGCGCTTACTCTCTGGGAGTCGATGCACGCCGTGCAATCGTTTTCCGGCGCTGATCCAAATATTGCGGTAGTGGAGCCGGAAGCTAGGAAACTTCTCGATCAGTTTGATGGGTTCGCCAGACACTACGAGGTGGTTGTGGCGCTTGACGGAGGTGAAAAATTTGGCATGAAATAAATGATCGTGATTGCTTCCCTCTAGACCAGTTCGCCACAATTGAGCCTCGCACAACGGCTCGGGCGGGGCTCGGCTCAATTCAAATCTCCCGCTTTTCTATCGCGTTCAGGCGTCGGCCATGCGCGACGGGATGGCGGCGGGGCAGCGTCCGGAATTTTACGTTCGGAGATCTACGACCAAGCGTTTTTTCATTTCGCGAAATTAACATGGCTAACCGACGCTATCATTGAAAGAATGCATGGATGGATGACAATAGGCCGTTTGCTAAAACGGCCGAAGCCCGTCACACGGTGTTCTCGGCCCTATCACCTGCCGAATATTATTGGAACTTCAAAAAGTTCGGAGATGACCTGCCAGGAATGATTGGCAGGCCGGCTCCGCTGAGTTGCGATTTTATATCGGAGCTGTTGCCCGAAACGCGGCGAAGAATCCCGAGCCATCCGGTGAACTGCTGATTGTGCTTCTTGCCGACATTGGGTAGACGGAAGGCCTTCCTCCCTCCCTACTCAGCCCGGCCGCATAATCCGCGGTCGGGCCTTTTCTTTTTAGAAACCGTCGGGCTCAAAAAACCGCGCGCCAGTGGCGGTTCTTTGCTCGTCGGTCTGATAGTTTCACGAAATATTGCGTGAGCATCATTTCATGAATGCAATGCCAAATGACTCCACGACCTGCGTGCCGTGCCAGCTGCCTGGCTCAGATGATCAGCGGTCGGGTCATTCGGTGTCGTCGGGGTCCAAAAAGCCGAAAGGCATGGGCTATGGTGGTTCCATCGCGAGCAGATCGAAGTCACCGCTCAGAACGGCATCGAGTTTGCCAGTGCGCCAGGCCCCGTCGGCGTTGCGAACGAGCGCCGCTGGCTCGCCGCGATAGCGGCGCACAACAGCACTTGATCGCGGGGCGCTGTCGATGGCTTTCCCAAGTACACGCCGCTGCTTGGCGGTTGGAATCTCGCCGAGCGGCGGGACGGCGAGCGAGACACGGGCAGCCACCCGGATCAGGCCCCCGTTCGGGTCGCCGAGTTCGAGAATGTGCAACCCGCGCTCGCGCGCCAGGACCCGGTGGGCGCCGAAACCGGTTATAAGGAGGATTGGCAGTTCGCGAATGCGGGGGGCCATTTCCGCCACCTGCATGTTCCGGTTCTTCGACCAGGCACGATACATGACCAGCAGCTGTCGGCACCATGCGTCGGTGGCACGGCGGTCGCTTGCCAGTGTTTCAAGTGATGGCTCAATGAGGAGCGCGACCTCAATCGGGCTGTCCTCGAACACATCCTTGATGCCTTCCTTGACAAGGTAGACCTGAAGGGCAAGGCGGGAGATGAGCTCGCGGGAATAATGTCCCGGTCTGCCGACCCCTCTTCGCAGGCGAACACGCAGCGCCTCCGCGGTTTCGGCTGCCGCCGCAACGCGATCCATGAGCGCTAGTCTGGCGAGCCGTTCGTAGCGCTCGGGCCTCTCCCAGAAGTCGGAGGTACTCATCTGATCGGAGAGATTTTGCTTCAGATCTTCCCATTCGGGTGACGTGAACGTTTGGCGCACGGTTGAGGTCTCGGCCGCAAGCGCCTCGGCCTCAGCGGCCGATCCGTGAGGTGCCAGGATCATGGCGGCAAAAGTCGACGGGTGCACCGTTGCCTTCGCGTCCGGATTTGCAACAGCGGACGGCGCATCCGCGTCGGGATCGACGAACTCCGCCTGAATTACTTGCCCGTCGCTGCGGAAAAACACGAATTGGTCGCCTTCGGGAAACCGTCGCTCAACTATTGTCGCCGCGAGTGGCGCGACCACATACTCATCAATCGCACGCTTGACCGGCCGCGCTCCCATTTCGGGGGAAAAGCCTTTTTCGAGCAGAAATTCCAGGGCCGATGATTCCCATTCGACAGCCCAATCGCGATCTTTCAGACCGCGGCGAGCCAGCACGTGGCTCAATTCCTTGCGGAGGATCTCGCGCATCATTTCACGGGTGAGCGGACGGAAAACAATGATCTTGTCGAGTCGATTTTGAAATTCAGGCCGATAGGTCTGACTTATGGCCTTGACGATCTGATCAGTGGCGAAGACGTCGGCTGGAGGCGCAAAGCCCAGACCTGCGCTCTGATGACTGGTCGCACCAAGATTGGTGGTCAGGATGATCAAGCAGTGGCGGAAGTCGGCGATATGGCCGAGGGTGTCCGACAGTCGGCCTTCGTCGAACACCTGCAGGAACAGGTCCCAGATCCGTGGATGCGACTTTTCGAACTCGTCGAGCAGGACGACGGAAAAAGGTTGCTTGCGGACACGGTTGATTAGCGAATCTGTTTCGGCGACCGCGTTACTTTCGCCGACGATTCTCGTTACAGATTCCCATGTCTGAAATTCGCTCATGTCCAGGCGGATCAGTCGATCCGCCGAACCAAAAAGATACTCTGCTGCCGTCTTGGCCAGCTCAGTCTTGCCGGTCCCAGTTGGCCCCGCAAACAGGAAGACGCCAATAGGCTTGCCCGGATCGTTCAACCCGGCTTTGAGCATAACAATGCGGTCGACTATGCTGGCAACCGCCTCATCCTGTCCGATCACACGGCTCGCGAAAAACCGTCGGATCGAGATGAGCTCGATGCGCTCTTTGTTGTCGAGAATCGATACCGGAATGCCGGAGAGTTGCGACAGCGTCTTGAGAACGTCGTGCTTGCCGATATGGTCGCCCATGTCCGCCCTGCCGGCCGTCAGGTTCAAGAGCATCAAGGCTGATCCGGGCAGGCTCGCGGCATTGAGATACTGCCGCGCAGACGCGATGGCGACGTCCGCACAATCAGGATCAATCGTCATCTTGAGCTTTTCCGACAACCGGTTCGCGACTAGTCTGGCCAGTGCGGACGCCTCTTTCTCGGAATGTGGTTCGAGTCGAACCATCTCGAACAAGCCGCGAAGTGCTGGGCGCAGTTGGATCAGACGTGCGGCGCTGGTTGGGACGGCTTCGGTCCAAATCACCAACCTGCCGGCAGACATGGCCGGAAGCATTTGATCGAGAATGCTGGCACTTTGTCCCTGATGAGTGCCGCTACGAGCTAATTGCAGTAGATCAGGGATATACCAGATCAGCTTCTTGTCGACCGACAGCTGACCGATGGCCTGGCGGATACGACCCTCGAGCTGCCCAAACCATATTTGGCCTGCCATTAGGTCGGCACCGCTTGCTTCAAATACGCTCCACCCGTGCTTGGCGACACGAGTAGCCAACAATCGCAGGAAGGCAGTTTTGCCGACCAACGGCTCGCCACTCACCAGCAACGATCGCATTGGCGTCTGTGTCAGTGTTGACTCGGCCGTGCCGAATGGCGCACGCCAGTTGTCCGGCTCGATCAGCACGTCGGTTTCGTTCCCCTCCGACCAAAATCGCCCAAACGAGCTTAGGAACGCGCGATCGACACTCATTTTTTGGATCGCATCGAGCCGCTGCATCAGTGCGGTCGCGAGCGGATGATTCACACGCTCGAGAAAGCTTCGAATAACTGCGGGCGGGGAGGCGGCGGTAGATGCCAACGCCGGACCGAATTCGGCAGCGTCGCCGAACGCGGCGCGGCGGGCGAAATAGTCCCGGAAGATAAGGGGGAGCACCGGGTTGTCCCGCCACCAATCCTTTGCGCCAATGAGCGGGGCGCCAACCGGTGGTCGCGGCTCGACCCCAAGGATATAAATTAAAGCAAAATACATAGGCCAAGGCGGGACCTTGTCGAAGTGCGCCATCATCTGCTCGATGGCCCGAACTCGGTCCTCCCGCGCATTGAGCGCCGCAAAAGCTGCGCAGGCGAGCGGCCAATTGGCGCCTTGCGCGTACTGCATCACGGTCTGCAGCGCGATCCTTGAATCGGCAAGCAAGCCGGCAGCTTCCTTGAATTGTGGGTGTTCACCGAGTTCGCTTGGGTGGGCCGAGGCGGAAGCAAATGGCGCAAAGGCGCCTTCGAGCGTGTGCAATCGTTCGGCGAGCGTGGCAGGCGCGCTCTGGTTCGGCGCCCCCGTTGCGGCGCTCTTTGAAGGCTCGTCATGTGAAGCGGCGGGTTCGTTCTTTTTCAACCGAGACGAGTGCCAGTTCGACACCCGCGCCAACAGAAGTCCGGCAGCGAGCCCGACCAGAATGGCGGCGACGTTGTCCAATCCAATTTCCCCCCGCGACACTCCGCTGCAAGCGCGCGCTACTCTTCGCAGCGATCGCGCGGCTGTCAACAATGTGGGGATCGCAGTTCTAAGGACAGGGAGCCCGAAGAAGCCAGGGCGCGCGTCCGGAGTGGCGCGGGCCAAGCGCGCAATACCTTCGGACTGACTGATTGGCGGTCCGATCGCTGATCAGCCGCGCCCGAAAGTCAAAATCAATCTTTGCGGCGTCCCGCTATTCGCCCGTTTCCATAGCTCTGGCCGCGGTCAGCAGAGCATCGAGATCGGCAGCCGCCATCGCATAGAAACTGTCCGAATCGTCCGGGTACCACTGCAACGTCCATAAAGTGTCAGTTGTCAGTGCTTTTTGCTTTTGTTCGTCACTGACCCAATCATAGAGATCGGAATTGCCCTCTTCATCCAATTCGATCAGCCATTCCTCGACTGTTTGGCCGGTGCTCTTATGTTCGTTATGCGCCAGGTTGAGCGAACCTTCATGAGCGGGGAGCAGAGCTACCATCTCAGCGGGCGTCATGAGTCAAGATCCTGTTTGATGTTACTCAAGGATGCTGTCACTGGGACCTGACAGCGGGTGCATTGCCATGATCATGACCCGCCGCCGGAAGGTGCCCGGCGAGGCGGCGGATGGCTCATGGCCGAATCACGATGGCGTAATCCTAGATCAACCCGCCTGACATTAGCCAGCCGCTCAGGGACGCAGGCCCACGTTCTGCGAAGCCCAACCGAACCTCTATCCGCTCAATTGCGTCTGGAAACCGGCCGTGATGCGACAAGGTCCCCACGGTCGACAGCCCCACTGGTGCTGTGGACGAGCGCCCCGCCGACCCCGCGAGCCGTTGTATGGCTGCGCAACCGAGTCTTTACTACGTTTGCAATAGGCTGCTACCAGCGCCGCAGTACCGCCTCGATTCTATACGACTTGGAGAGCGGCGACACTTAGAGTTGGTAGGAGCCGCGTCCCCCGGGGGGGCGCGCGCAGGATGGATGGGGCGCCAGGGTTGGGGCCTGTGCGAACAGCAGGGGGCCTTGGGGATGTTCCGATTAATAGGCAACGCAAGAAGAGTGCGAGGCGGCAGGCCTGCTCCGTGCCGCGATTTCGACGATGTCTAGCATCGTGACTAAGCGCCTGCCGGGAACCGGCTTGCAGGTCAAGTTGACGTCGCCTCAATCGCGGGGCGACGACAGGACAGCTGGCTGCGCGCCTAGACGTTCCGGCTCTGGCTGGGGACGATGACGATGGGGCGCTCCAAACTGGAAAGATCGATCCCCGATCCAAGGCCCTGGCGCTTTCTCAACCCGTCAGCGGCCCGGTCCTTGGATGTCGTCGCCTCGACATTTGCGCTTGCCGTTCTGGCCGGCTGTGCGTCGAGTCAGTTCGCCAGCGTGATCGACCCCAAATATGGGGTCGCGACAAGTGCCCGGGTAGTCGAACCAGGTCAGCCAATTCCAAAGGGCGGCGGTGTCTACCGGATCGGCAGTCCCTATACGGTCGCTGGACGAACCTATGTGCCAGAGGAGAACACACACTACCAGGCCGAGGGTATGGCGTCTTGGTATGGTGAGGACTTCCACGGCCGGCTTACCGCGAATGGTGAAGTCTATGACATGAACGGCATCTCGGCCGCCCACCCCACCCTTCCGCTGCCTTGCTATGTGCGCGTCACCAATCTCGCCAACCATCGCTCGCTAATAGTCCGCGTGAACGACCGCGGACCGTATGCGGGAAATCGAGAAATCGACGTGTCCGGTAAAGCAGCGGAACTCCTGGGATTTCGCAGCCATGGGCTGGCACGGGTCCGGGTCGAATATGTGGCCCGCGCGCCACTCGATGGGTCCGATGATAACCGGTTGATGGCGACATTGCGGGAAGGGACCCCGGCTCCGCCTCCCTCGGCCGTTATGATTGCATCGGCCAAGCCTTTTATGCCGGCCTTTGACGAGCAAAGTCCCGTCCTTCGCGGGTCGGTACCCGTTCCGACGCAGCGACCCTACGATCTCGAAGATGCGACATCGGATCGGCTGACCAGCGGGATTGCCGATGGCGCTTTGGGGTCGCGGGCAAGCGCGCAGCCGATGTGGAACGATCCGTTCGCACGGCATGACACCGCGCCGGTTTCCGCCCTTACGCCTGCCAGCTACGATACCTCTACAGGGATCTCGAGCGGCCGCGGCCTCTATTGAAATTCATCGCATCTGCACCAAGTTTGTGGGTAAGTGCGCCCCGATTTGTCGGGGTGCGGCGCGCTACTACTGAATCATGGAATGAACCGGGCAGGGCTCGGGGTCAGATTTGAGGAAGCTAGCTTGAGGACGTCAGGGCGGCCGGTCTCGCGGCCGATGACCGTGACCGTAATATCGCCGATCTGGTCCCGATGGCGGTGTTGGGCCGCGCGGGTTGCGGCTGGATTGCTGTTTATCGTGGCGGCGCATGCGCCGCTGATTGCCCAAGCGCCGAAGAAGGACGAATTTCAAACTTCGGCTCCCTACGCCATCCTGATGGATGCCGATAGCGGCACCGTGCTGTTCGAGCGCAATGCCGATCAGTTGGCTCCACCCTCGAGCATGGCCAAGTTGATGACGACCGAACTCGTCTTCAGCATGATCAAGGATGAGCGTCTCAAGCTCGACAATGAATTCACTGTAAGCGAGAACGCGTGGCGCACTGGTGGGGCACCCTCCCACGGCTCGACGATGTTTGCCGCCATCCACAGCGAGATCAAGGTGTCCGATTTGCTACAGGGAGCGATCATCCTGTCTGGCAACGACGCGTGCATTACCCTCGCCGAAGGCATTGCAGGCAGCGAACAAGCGTTCGCCGAAATGATGACCAAGCGCGCCCGTGAACTCGGGTTGACCCAAGCAGTGTTTGGCAACTCGACCGGATTGCCTGAACAGGACACCAGGATGACCGTGCGCGAGCTTGCCAAGCTGGCGCAGCATATCATCAATACCTATCCGGACTTCTATCATTACTATGGCGCGCATGATTTCACCTGGAACAAGATCCATCAGCTCAATCGCAACCCGCTGCTCACAATGAATATCGGGGCGGACGGTCTTAAAACCGGGTACACCAAGGAGGGAGGCTACGGCATGGTCGGATCGGCCGTGCAAAACGGCTTGCGCCTGATCGTGGTCGTGAACGGACTTAAGACCGAGAAGGAGCGCTCCGAGGAGGCGCGCAAGTTGCTCGAATTTGGCTTCAAAGGCTTTGAGTCGCGACCGCTGTTCGCGGAGGGTGATATCATCGGCGGAGCCAAATTGTATGGCGGCCAGAAAAGCAGTGTGTCGCTGGTGGCCAACGGGGCAGTTAATCTACTTGTTCCACGGAACTCAAGCGACAAGATCCACGGCCGTGTGGTTTATATGGGACCGGTGCCGGCGCCGGTCAAAAAGGGGCAGCCGATTGGTCAGCTGAAGATCTGGCGGGGGGACAATGTCGTGCTTGAAGTGCCACTACAGGCCAGCGAGAGTATCGGACGTGGGAGTCTCAGTCAGCGCGCTATTGATGCGGCCTCCGAGTTGATGATCAACCTATTCCGCGCCAGCCTCGCGCGCCTATAGTCCGGGCCTTGGAGGGATGGTGACGCGCGGGCGATTCATCAGCTTTGAAGGCGGGGAGGGGACGGGCAAATCCACTCAAGCCGCGATGCTGGCCGATATCCTCAAGCCGTTTGGGATCGAGGTCGTCCTGACGCGTGAACCCGGAGGTTCGCCAGGTGCCGAGGTGATGCGGCATGTCTTGTTGTCGGGAGCTGCAAAGCCGCTTGGGGTGCATGCGGAGGCGATTTTGTTTGCTGCCGCCCGAGACGACCATGTTCGCCAGACCATCCGTCCCGCGCTTGAACGAAACCAATGGGTGATCAGCGACCGATTCTCCGATTCAACTCGGATCTACCAGGGGGCGTTGAGCAACGTGGATCCGCGCGTGATCAAACGCCTTGAACAGCTGACGGTCGGCAGCACGGTGCCGGATCTCACGATCATTCTCGACGTGCCGGCCGAGATGGGGCTGACGCGCGCCGCCGAGCGCCGTGGCAGTGCCTCCCCTGACCGCTTCGAGACCGAAACAATCGATTTTCATCGCAAGTTGCGTGACGCCTATCGCGATCTGGCCGAACGCGAACCAGATCGCTGCGCGCTAATTGATGCTACCGCTGATGCGACCCGCGTTTGCGAGGCGGTCTGGGCGGTAGTTGACGCGCGGCTTAAGCCGAGTCGACGGCCGCCGACATCGGACAATCCGACATTGTGAGCCGAAGGCCCTCGTAGTCTCAGGAAGAGATCCGAGACTGAGCGCCAGGTTGAGAGCCGCTGACGAGGATTGCGCATTCCGGTGTGGAAATTCGACCGACGCTCTTGAGCGTATGCGTATTTGACGTTGGCCGATTGGGCATATGTGTCCTCGAGTTTGATCGGCGGGGCGCGCTGGAACCATCTGGTTGTCGATGACGCGCTTCCGTTTTGCCCTACGGATCGCAGCGGCTTGGAAATACTCACGTTTTTTGGCTCAGCTTCTTTGAAATTTTGCCGGGTTTACCGAACGCTAACTATCTTGGCCTTATTGGGCATTGCTACAAATGTCGACTACCCACGGACTGTTGCAGGTCATGTCTCTTTCGATCAGATCGATGCTCAGCGTGACCATCATGATCATGGGTTTGTTGATCATGGTGCTGGGCACGAGTGCGTTGCTTGACGGATGGAGACAACATCAGCGAGCCGAGCGCGTCGCGGCGCTGGCTCGTACCGACAAAACTCTGCTGGCCGCGTTGCTCGCATTCCGTGGGGAACGCGGCGACACATCTGCAAATTTGAAGCTTTCGCCCAACCCGACCGAGACGGTTCGCAAGCGGATAAACGAGTATCGCGCCAGAGCGGACAGCGCATTTGAAGCAGCCTTTCCCGCGCTGAGCGAGATCGATCTGCCCAATCTCGCGTCGATCCGCGACGGGATCAAGGCAACCTATGCTGAACTGAGAACGTTGCGAACACAGGCCGACGCGGCCTTTTCGCAACCGGTGGAGGCCCACGACAAGGCGTTGGCCGACGTCTTCCTGCACACGGCAGACCCCCTGCTCCAGGGCCTGGAGGCGGCCTCGGCGGTCCTCGAATCCGACATGCGGCAGCTCGATCCGGCGGTTGGGGAGTTGGCGCTGATGAAACAGCTGGCGTGGGCCACGCGGGCGACCGGAGGACAGATCGCGGTCCTGGTCCAGAATGCCGTCGCTGACAAGCGCGGCCTGGCAACCGCCGAGCGGACGAGCCTTGACGCTTCTCGCGGAGGCATGACAGCCATTTGGGCCCTGCTGCGCGCCAGCGCCGAGCGTCCGGGGACTCCAACCGAGTTGGCTGAGGCGGTTGCGACGGCTCAGAGCAGCTACTTCGCCGGACCGTTCAGAGACCGCTGGACTGAAATCGTCGATGCGCTCACCGTCAGCAAGGATCCGGGCATGCCCGTCGCGGATGTGGCCAAACTCGTTACGCCTCCACTGAACACGATCTTTGCGGTCGCGGACACGGCCATGAACGTGACGGTGTTGCGCGCCGAGGAGAATGCCGCCCGGGCGAAACTCACCCTGGCTTTCAACAGCCTTCTGCTGGTGGTTGCGACGGGCTTCGCAGTCGGTGGCTTCCTGATGGTCTCGCGCCGCGTCTGCAGACCAATGACGGCGATGACGGACGCGATGCGACGGCTCGCCGACGGCAATCTCGCCACCGACGTGCCAGGCGTGGGGCGAAGGGATGAGATTGGTGGCATGGCAGCCGCGGTCCAGGTGTTTAAGGAGGGGATCATCCGCAACCGGACCCTCGAGGACGAGGCGGTGCGGACGCGTGAGCAAGCCGCTGCGCAACGCAAAGCCGATATGCATCAGATAGCGAACGGCTTTGAGGGCGCGATGGGGAGCATCGTACGGGAAGTATCCTCCGCCTCGAGCGAACTTGAGGCCGCAGCGAGCATCTTGACCCGCACCGTCGAGAACACACTGCAGCTCTCGTCCAAGGTTGCCACCGCCTCAGAGGAGGCTTCCGCCAACGTTCAATCGGTCGCTTCGGCGGCCGAAGAACTCGCTGGATCGGTGGGCGAGATTGCACGCCAGGTTCACGAATCGAGCCGAATTGCTGGCGACGCTGTCCAGCAGGCGAACAAGACCGACAGCCGCATTAACACACTGTCACAGGCGGCGGGACGCATCGGGGAAGTCGTCAAACTGATTTCCGCGGTCGCCGAGCAGACCAATCTACTGGCCCTCAACGCCACTATAGAGGCCGCGCGGGCCGGCGAAGCAGGACGCGGATTCGCGGTCGTTGCCCAGGAGGTAAAGGCGCTGGCAGCGCAGACCGCCAGGGCGACTGAGGAGATCGGCGCGCAAATCAGCAGCATGCAGGCGGCGACGCAGGAGTCGGTCGCCGCTATCAAGGAGATCGGCGCAACCATCGGACGAATATCCGAAATCTCCTCCTCGATCGCGTCGGCAATTGAGGAGCAGGGCGCCGCGACCCAACAGATCGTGCGCAACGTGCAGAAGGCGGCGAATGGAACGACACAGGTTGCCCGCGATATCGCCGACGTCAACGACGGTGCGTGCCAAACCGGCTCCGCCTCGGATCGGGTGTTCTCATCGGCGGTGTCGCTGTCGGGCGAAAGCAACCGGCTGAAGTCCGAGGTCGACAAGTTCCTCGTCTCCGTCCGCGCGTAGCGGAGCAGGCACGATTTTGCCCAACCGGCGCGGGTCCAATCTCGAAGCACCGGCGGACTCGGCCGCCAGATCGCAAACACGAAACATCGTGAATTGGCTCCTCGATACGCCCTTTCAAACGCGGAAATGCCTTCGTACCGGGATCGTCGAGAGTTCGCCCCCAGTTGGAGGCGAGCCTGTCGTGTCGAAATCGGCAGGATGCTTGCGATACCACCGCCGAGCAAAAACGGGGCCTTCGCATCGAATAGGTTGGATGCTCGCCGCTATATTCTTTTTGCAGCATCTCGGGCTGGCAGTGCTCCCCGGCCGAAAACGATCACCGCACACCTTCGCCCGCCCGCCCACTTTTTGAAATTCTGCCAATGCCATTGCTGCACCATCCGGCAATTCTTGATCTTTGGCTGAGCCTCTCGGCAAAGATAACCGTTGGGGCTGATGGTCGAGAGCATCGTCAGAATTCCACAGCACAGTAGTAGGATCGACTCATCATATTTCCTTTTGAAAGTCGCCGGTGGCACGAATGCATCATCGATAAGAACGCCGATTGAAGCCTTCCGGGAACCCTGCTTGTTGGCGTCAGAGTTCGGGCAGCCCCGGCGGTCCGGCCCCGCCCGCAAGCAGTCGTCGCGGAGGAGGGCGTGACGCGGTTAGACGGACCCTTTGGGGTTGGGAGCCAATGGTGGCTGGGTATGGGGCTTGGAGGGGGCCGATTTCGAAGTTAGTGGTCGCCATGGTTTGACGATCCTTGAGAGCAAGGTATTGAAACTACTTATGAAAACCCAGAAGACGTCAATTCAGGAAGATATCGAGGTGCCGCATCCGCGGGAGACCACGGCCTTTTTCGGCCACGCGGATGCGGAGGCGGAACTGCTTGCAGCCTATCGCAGCGGACGAATGCCGCACGCGTGGTTGATCGGCGGTCCCCGTGGCATCGGCAAGGCGACGCTCGCCTATCGGGTCGCCCGATTTGTCTTTTGTCATCCGGATCCCGCGGCTGCAGCGGTGCAGAACGCCACGAGTCTGGCGGTTGCACCCGACCATCCGGTCAGCCGTCGGATGGCCGCGCAGGCAAAACCAGACCTTCTGATCCTCGAGCGCACGCCGACTGAATCAGGGACGCTGCGCCAGGTAATTACGGTCGAGGAAGTTCGTCGGACGATCAGCTTCTTCGGAACGACGGCCGCCGAAGGCGGGTGGCGGGTGTGCATCGTTGACGCAGCCGATGAATTGCAGTTTCCGCAAGCGTCGAACGCCCTGCTCAAGGTACTTGAGGAGCCTCCTGCACGCGGATTGTTCCTGCTTATAAGCCACTTCCCAGGGCGGCTGTTGCCGACGATCCGATCGCGGTGTCGTCGGCTGGAAATGCGGCCCCTCTATCCCGACGACCTCGGGCGCGCGACGGCGTCGGCACTCAGCCGCGACGTCGATGATGAAATCCGCGCAGTGGCGGCCGCGGCCGATGGCAGCGTGGCCCACGCCGCCCAGTTGATCCAGGGCTCGGCCATGGCCGTACGGCAGCAGGTTCTCGACCTTCTCTCGGCGCTCCCTGCCCTCGATCCGTTAGCCCTGCATGTCCTCGGCGACATGCTGGGGCGCAGCGATGGCAATGCCTTCATGACATTTGTGGATACCCTGCGCGAGTGGCTCGCGGGGCAATTGGCGGATGGGCGAGGGGAGATCGCTCGCCTTGCGCGGGTTGCCGAGGTATGGGAAAAGCTCAACCGCGCCGCGCGGGACGTCGAGGTGTTTAATCTCGAGCCTAGGCCTATGGTGTTCGCGGTGTTTGGCCTGCTTGCCGAGACAGCGCGGCCCTGAGCCTGGTCGCGCACACTGTCGCACGATCCGGTCGGGCTCGTGTGTCGGATGGCAGAATATGGAAAAGGCCCGATCGCGGAAAATCAGCTCCCTCCATGGCGACGAAGCGCAGCTACTACATTACGACCGCGATCGCCTACCCAAACGGCACGCCCCATATCGGTCATGCCTATGAGGCGATCGCCACCGACGCGATCGCTCGCTTTATGCGCCTCGATGGCGCCGACGTTTTCTTCCTCACCGGCACCGACGAGCACGGGTTGAAGATACAGCAGACGGCCGCCAGGGAGGGGTTGACGCCTCGCGAATTGCTCGACCGCAACGTCCCACTCTTCCGGGCGATGGTCGAGCGAATGGGTTGCTCGAACGACGATTTCATCCGCACGACGGAACCGCGCCACCGGCGCGCCTCGATCGCGATCTGGGAGCGCATGGCAGACGCCGGCGATATCTATTTATCAAAATATGCCGGCTGGTATTCGGTCCGCGACGAAGCCTACTATGCCGAAGATGAGACCTCGGTTGGCGCCGACAATGTGCGACGCAGCCCCAATGGCACGCCGGTCGAATGGGTAGAGGAAGAGAGCTATTTCTTCCGACTCTCTGCTTACCAGGACAGGCTTCTCGCTCTCTATCGAGAGCGGCCTGACTTCGTTCTACCCGAGACCCGCATGAACGAGGTTGCGAGCTTTGTCAAAGGCGGTTTGCAGGATCTGTCGATTTCTCGCACGACGTTCAACTGGGGTATTCCGGTCCCGAATGACCCCAAACATGTGATGTACGTCTGGGTCGACGCACTCACCAACTATCTTACCGGGGTCGGTTTTCCAGATACGACCAGCGAGTGCTTTTGCCGTTATTGGCCGGCCGCGCTGCACGTCATCGGCAAGGATATCGTGCGGTTTCATGCGGTCTATTGGCCAGCCTTTCTGATGTCGGCCGGCATTGAAGTGCCCCAGCGGGTGTTCTCGCATGGTTTTCTGTTCAATCGCGGAGAGAAGATGTCAAAGTCGGTCGGCAATGTGATCGACCCCTTTGTGCTCGCCGATGCCTATGGCGTCGATCCGCTGCGCTATTTCCTTTTGCGCGAGGTTCCGTTCGGTCAGGACGGCAATTACAGTCACGACGCGATCGTTGCACGGATCAATGCCGACCTTGCTAACGATCTTGGCAACCTCGCCCAGCGATCGTTGTCGATGATCGCCAGAAATTGCGATGGAACGCTGCCGCAGCCGCAGGCCTTCAGTGAAAGTGATCGCGTCATTTTGGCGACCGCCGATGCCATGGTTGGAGCGGCGCGGGATGCCATGGCGACCCAGCAGTTGCACCAGGTGCTCAATATCATCTGGTCGGTCGTGGCTGACGCGAATCGCTATTTTGCCAGTGAGGCGCCATGGGCGCTTGCCAAGACCGACCCGCTGAGAATGGGAACTGTGCTGTACGTGACCGCCGAAATTGTGCGCCAGATTGCGGTTCTGACACAGCCCTTCATGCCATCGGCAGCGGCCAGACTGCTCGATCTACTCGGAGTTCCTGCAACCGAGCGTGATTTTGCTACGCTCGGCGGCGCGCTACGGATCATGGCCGGCAGCAAATTGCCGGCACCCCGCCCGGTCTTCCCACGCTATGTGGAAGCCGAAGCCGCAAGCTGACGTTATGTTGGTCGACAGTCACTGCCATTTAGATTTCCCCGATTTCGCCACCGAGCTCGATGCGGTGGTCGCACGCGCTGCGACGGCCGGGCTTTCCCGGCTCGTTACCATCTCGACGCGGGTTCGACGATTTGATGCCGTGCTGACAATTGCCGAGCGATTTCCGAGCGTATTCTGCTCGGTCGGCACGCATCCGCACAATGCTCACGAGGAACTCGACGTGACCGTTGACGACCTCGTCGATCGGGCCAAACATCCGAAGGTCGTTGCAATCGGCGAAGCTGGTCTAGACTATCACTACGATTTCAGTCCGCGCGCCGCGCAGGAGCAGGGCTTGCGCAGCCATATCGCGGCCGCGCGCGAGACGCAGCTACCGTTGGTGGTCCATTGCCGCGAAGCCGACGTCGACATGATCCACATTCTTCAGGAAGAAACTGACCGCGGCGCCTTTCCGGCGGTTCTGCATTGCTTCAGCGGGAGCAGGGAATTGGCGCTGGCCGGCATAGCGCTTGGATTCTACGTTTCCTTTTCGGGTATCTTGACCTTCAAGAAATCGGATGACCTGCGAGCCATCGCGGCGGATCTACCGGACGATCGCATTCTGGTAGAGACTGATGCGCCCTATCTCGCCCCGGGGCGTTGGCGAGGCAAGCGTAACGAGCCCGCCTATGTGGTCGAGACGGCGCGTGCGCTTGCCGATGTACGCGGCGTGGCGTTTGCCGAGATTGCTCAACGAACAACCGACAATTTCCATCGGCTGTTCGCGAAAGTCCCACGTCCGGCGGCTGCGGCCGCATGAGCCTGACCTTCACCATCCTCGGCTGCGGCTCTTCGATGGGCGTTCCGCGCGTCGGGCTAGGTTGGGGAGCATGCAATCCTGCCAATCCGAAGAATCGGCGGCGGCGTTGTTCTCTCCTTGTCGAAAGACACGACGAACAGGGGGCGGGAGGGCGCACGACGGTCCTGGTCGACACATCACCCGACCTTCGTCAGCAACTGCTTGATGCCGAGGTCTCTTGGCTCGACGGCGTACTGTTTACTCATGATCACGCCGACCACAGCCACGGAATTGATGATTTGCGGCCACTGGTTATCCTCAAACGCAAACGTGTCGATGTCTATCTTGACGCAGCAACATCCGAAAACCTGCGTCAGCGCTTCGGCTATTGCTTCGAGACGCCACCAGGGAGCCAATATCCGCCGATTGTTCGCGAACACCGCCTCGAGGCCGGGGAAGAACGGATGATTGCCGGGGCTGGCGGCCCAATCACGGCCCTGCCCTTTCTGCAAGCCCATGGTGACACGACGACGCTCGGATTTCGATTTGGTCAGGTCGCCTATTCGTGCGACCTGAGCGGCGTGCTCCCCGAGGGGCTCGGTGCCCTTGACGGGCTGGATGTCTGGATCCTGGATGCTCTTCGCTACGCGCCGCATCCGAGTCATTTGTCGGTTACCGATGCGCTCGCTTGGGTCGACCGCGTAAAGCCCAAGCGAGCGATCCTAACCAATTTACATTCCGATCTTGATTATGACGCGTTACGCGCAGCCCTGCCGGATCACGTCGAGCCGGCCTATGATGGACTAACCATCAGTCTTGATTCTGCGTAGCGCTCCGGCCCTGGGGCCAGCGTGCATTAATCGCTGGTCGACCATTGCCCCGCGGGACTGCCTGCCTGCGGTAGACTGCACCTGCCGGCTTTTTCGGTAAAATCCGCGCGTTCGCCGACGTTGAGCGCGACACTGGCGGCGGCAGTCCAAAGGATTCTCGCCAAACACAATATCAACCTGGCCGAGACGCTCCTCGCGTTCTGCGGATCGCATGTGGACGATAACCGTCATGGATAGCCCTGCCAGTCTCGCATCGACGCCACAGGGCCGAACGGCTGCGACGGCGGCTTGAGGAGCGGGGAGAGCCTTTGCAGGCCTTTCGCCGATG
>Ga0187783_10000785_pt1 | contig 23393 bp, 22 predicted proteins | sample 1015_SJ02_MP02_2_FD_132471 | JGI IMG/M metagenome (GOLD analysis project Ga0187783, IMG submission 132471) | Tropical peat soil microbial communities from peatlands in Department of Meta, Colombia - 1015_SJ02_MP02_20_MG | ecosystem: Environmental > Terrestrial > Soil > Wetlands > Peat | place...
GCGCGAGCGGTGGACTTGATGGTGGATGCTCCGACCCCGGTGAGTGAGGCTCAGCTCAAAGAGCTGGGCATTAGAATCAGAAACGATTGATCCTCCCGACAATCTTTCTCGAGTGCAGTTCGTTGGCTTGAGCCTGGGGGATGCGCGCGGAGGGAAGGCCAAGTCTTCGAAGGATGGCCAACGCTATGGGTAAGATTCACGTTCTTTCCGAGAACATTGCCAACAAAATCGCGGCCGGCGAGGTGGTGGAGCGACCCGCCTCGGTGGTCAAAGAACTCCTGGAAAACTCGCTCGACGCCGGCGCCACGCGTATCAAGATCCAAGTCGAAGCCGGGGGCAAGAAGCTCATCCAGATCAGCGATAACGGCTGCGGTATGGTTCGGGACGACGCCCTGCTGGCGTTCGAGCGGCACGCCACTTCGAAGATCAACCGCGCGGAAGACTTGCTCAGCGTGGCAACTCTTGGATTTCGCGGCGAAGCCCTGCCCTCGATTGCTGCCGTCTCCCGTTTACGCCTTCAAACCCGCGTACCCGAGGAGCCTTCGGGAACGGTGGTTGAGATCCACGGTGGCAGGATCCAAAAGGTTGAGGAAGCGGGCTTGCCGGTGGGAACGTCGCTCACCGTGCGCGACCTGTTTTTCAACACGCCGGCGCGCAGGAAATTCCTGAAGTCGGAGTCGACCGAGCTCTCCCACATCGCCTCCCTGGCGACCCATTATGCTCTCGCTCATCCGGATAAGCATCTCGAGCTGCACTCGGCAACCCATGCCGTATTGGTCGCCTCGCCCGTGGCGAGCTCGAGAGAGCGCATCTACCAGATCTTCGGCAAGGATGTTCTCGACGAACTGCTGCCCATCAGCGAGGTTGCACCTTGGGGGCAGATGGGTTCGCTTGCGGAGAGCCCCGAACCGTGGAATCGGCTAGAGCGTGGCTTCGGCATGGCGGCCCACGAGGATGAGCCTGACAAAGGAGCATCCGGCGGTGAATTCCAAATGCATGGTTTTGTCTCGAAACCCGAGATCCAAAAGCTCAACCGGAATTCCATTTACGTTTTTGTGAATCGCCGGCTGATCCGGGATCGGGTCATTCAGCACGCACTCAGCGAGGCGTATCGCAACATCATTCCGCCAGCTGTCTATCCCGTCGTGCTGCTGTTCCTCGAGTTGCCGAATGGCGAGGTGGACGTAAATGTCCATCCCTCGAAAACCGAGGTTCGTTTTCGCCACCAGGGGATGATTCACGATCGGGTCCGGGACTGGGTGCGGGCGGCTTTGATCGAAGCCCGGCCTGTGCCTCAATTCACAACCGAAATGAGCGCGCACCCCACGGCGACTCCATCCCTGGTGCCCGGACCGAGGCCTTGGTCAACCTCCGCCGGGCAGGCTCGCTACCGGGCGCCGGATGAGCCAACCTTCGCCTTGCAGGCAACCTTGGCGCCGCCGATCCATGAAACAGTTCAGTTTGGCGGTGGGATCAGTCTTGCCGTCGATGCCCGAGACCCCGTCGCTTGGACGGTACATGGGCTCGGCGAAACCGTCGCCCGCGACCTCTGCCTGCTACCCATCCCTGACGAGCCGCAAGCGGCCAGTTCCCTCAGTTCCTCACTCTGCTCCCTTAAGCCTCTGGGCCAAATTCGTGACTCGTTTATCCTGGCGGTGAATCACGAAGGCCTTTGGATCATCGATCAGCACGTGGCTCACGAGCGTGTGCTGTTTGAGCGAGTGCTGAAGCAGCGCGCGGCCCAAACCGTACTCAGCCAACGACTGCTGGTGCCATTGGTCTTCGAGCTCACCCCCTCGCAGCAGGCGGTGTTTGCTGAAATTTCTGACGAATTCGAGCACAACGGTTTCGAAGCCGAACCGTTTGGGGCGAGGAGTGTCGCGGTCAAAGTCGCGCCCGCCGGGGTCGAGGCCACCGAGATTGAGCTCGTGCTGGGGGAAATCCTCGACCAGTGTTCGCGCGACGAGCAGGCTCTGAATATGGAGAAGGTGCGCACCCGCATCGCGGCGTCCATCGCCTGTCATGCCGCGATCAAAGTGAATATGCCTCTCGAGCAGAACAAAATGGAGTGGTTGCTCACGGAGCTGGCCAAAACCGAGTGTCCGATGAGCTGTCCCCATGGACGGCCCGTGGTCCTGCGATATTCTCTTAAGGATATTCAAAAGGCATTTAAGAGGATCTGAGAAGAAGCGGCTGGCCTTGCGGAGGTCGGGACCTTCGCTTTTCGAGCCTTTTGATGGGGCTAGCCGGTGCTGCTGGTTCCGCGGATCAGATACTTTCATGACCGGACTCGAACTCAATCAGCTCCGCCAAGAGAAGTGGCACCTCGACGGGCATCCTGTCCGCACTCTCGAAGACGCTCGAGGATTCCTCGAATCCGTCGGGTTCTGCCTCATGTATCCGCGCAAACCCTCGGTGCTGGCGCCCACATTTATCGGCGCCTGGGCCGGTTCGGAGGAGCACCTGCCGGCCTGGCAGCAGGCGTTTCGAGATCCTCGGGCCCACGACGCCACCGAGCTGATGGTTCGTTTGCTGCGGGATCGCGTGGCCTACGAAACCAGCTTGTTTGACGAGAACAACGCGTTTCTTCTAGCCGCTTCGATTTTTCCCTACTTTTATGCTTTGGTCGGCGAGCGTAACCCCAAACAGGCGCCAAAGCCGGGCCCGCGCTCGGAATATTCCCAACTGGCCTGCGACACCTATGAAATCATCCGCCATGAGGGCCCGGTATCGAAGCAAAAGCTGCTCGAGAAGCTTGGAGGCGGGCTTTCCGCCGCGGCGCTCGACAAGTCCCTAGCCGAACTCTGGTCTAAACTGCGGATCACGCGAGTGGACTACAAGCCCGGGGAGGGCGCCTTCTGGGACGTCTTGTACCGCTGGTCGGGCGATGCGGTACGTGAGGGCATCGGTCTGTCGGTCGCGGAAGCGCTTTCGGCGCTGCTTTCGAAGTATCTGGACTGTGTGATCGCCGCGGATCAGCAAGAAATTGAATCGTTCTTCGGCAACTTTGTTCCCCGCTCGCGGGTGCAGGAAGCCATCAAGGCCCTGCTCGCCGCTCGCGAGCTAAGCTTCATCCATGTCGGAGCGCGCTCGCTGATCCGGGTCACACCGGCCAAAGCCGAGCCCCCCTTCCCTCAAACCCATGGTGCCAGACGATGAGCGAAGGGTGCGAGGCGCACACATTATCAAGCTTGAGACCTCGAGCTCAGCGAGGAGCCAAGATTCGGTACCATGACCTGGCATTAACTTGTTTTCGTCCTGGCCGTCTAAGGTGAATATGCGTAACCCCGTCCCCGTGCTTGCTTTCACATCCCTGCTGCTTGCGGTGCTGGCGGCCGGGCAGAACCAGGCCGCGCCGTCCGCCGAGCAACCGACCATGCCCTACACGCCGAGTCTCGATCTGAATTCGATGGACAAATCCGTCGATCCCTGTGTCGACTTCTATCAGTATTCCTGCGGAGGCTGGCAAAAAGCCAATCCAATTCCGGCTGACCAAACTTCCTGGAGTGTTTATGCGAAGCTCTATCAGGATAACTTAACTTTCCTGCGCGCCATTCTGGAGCAAGCGTCGGCCGGGGCCGAACGCACCAGTGTCACCCAAAAGATCGGCGATTTTTACGCCGCGTGCATGGACGAGAGCACGGTCGAAAAGCGGGGATGGTCTGCCCTCCAGCCGGATCTTGATGCCATTACCAGCCTGCGGTCGGTGAAGCAAATCACGCCGTTACTCGCCCGGCTGCAGTTTGCCTACGGGGAAAAAGTGCTGTTCTCGCAGGGATCGACGCAGGACCCTGACGACTCCGAGCTCGAAATCGCCGAGCTCGACCAGGGTGGTCTCGGTCTCCCCGACCGAGACTATTACGTGAAGGAGGATGCGAAGTCCAAGGAGATTCGCCAACGCTACCTCGAACATGTGGAGAGAGTTTTTGAGCTCATGGGCCAGAACCAGGAGACGGCAAAGAAAAGTGCGCAGACCATCCTGCGCATGGAGACCGCACTGGCCAAGGGGCAGCTGACTCGGGTGGAGCGCCGCGATCCTTACCAGCTGCAGCACAAGATGAAGGCTACGGATCTCAACCATGTCGCACCCAACCTCGACTGGCGGGCCTACTACAAAGAGCTCGAATATCCGAGTTTTGAGGTTGTCAATCTGGCTACGCCCGATTACTTCCGCACCGTGAATCGCCAACTCGCCAGCGAACCGCTGGCCAATTGGAAGACCTATCTCGCGTTTCATGTGGTCGATTCCTTCTCACCCTATCTTGCTTCCTCGTTTGCGGACGAGAATTTCGCGTTTTATCGCAAATATCTGCGCGGCGCGAAGGAGCAACAACCGCGTTGGAAGCGCTGTGTGCAATATGCGGACCACCAGTTGGGTGAGGCTCTCGGCCAGGTCTACGTCGAAAAGGTTTTCTCCCCCGAGCTTAAGGCGAGCACGCTCGAGATGGTGCGCCGGATTGAAGACGCGATGGGGGAGCGCATTCGGGAGCTTGACTGGATGAGCCCGGAAACCAAGCAGCAGGCACTTACCAAACTCGCCGGCATTCGCAACAAGATTGGATATCCCGACAAGTGGCGCGACTACAGCTCGGTAACGATTCTGCCCACCGATTTTGCCGGAAACGTCAGGCGAGCCAATGAATTCGAGCGCCGTCGCGATATCAATAAGGTCGGCAAGCCGGTAGACCATGGGGAATGGCAAATATCGCCGCCGACCGTCGATGCCTATTACGATCCGCAGATGAACGACATCAACTTCCCAGCGGGGGTCCTGCAACCTCCGTTGTACGACGCCAAACTCGACGACGCCCCCAACTACGGCGACACCGGTGGGACCATCGGTCACGAGCTTACCCACGGGTTCGACGATGAAGGTAGCCAGTTTGATGCCAATGGAAATCTGAAAAACTGGTGGACGAAGGAAGACCGCGCGAAGTTCGATGCCCGGACCCAGTGCGTCGAGGATCAGTACGCGCAATACGTGGTCGTCGACGATATCCACATCAACAGCAAGCTTACGCTGGATGAAGACGTGGCCGACCTGGGCGGTGAGATTCTCGCCTATATTGCCTGGCAGGGCGCGACCAAGGACAAGCAGCTCGCGCCGGTGGATGGACTGACCCCCGACCAGCGCTTTTTTGTGGGCTTTGCGCAGTGGGCATGCGCCAATGAACGACCTGAAGAGCTGCGCATGCGGGCGGTCACCGACGAGCATTCTCCCGCCAAGTACCGCATCAACGGGGTGATCAAGAACATGCCGGAATTCTCCCAAGCGTTTTCCTGTCGATCCGGCCAAGCCATGGTGAACTCGCCCGAGAAAGTATGCAAGGTGTGGTGAGGATAGGCTGAAAGTTGCGCGGGCATGGCGCGGCAACTTTCCTCTAAACGGCATTCACTTCGATCGCGCGCAAAGCAGTCTTGGGTTCCGACCAGGACGGGCCACGAGGGCCCGCCCTAGTCGTTAGGATGCTGGCGGTCGTGACAACTCTATTGCTCCGTGGCCTCCCTTGACTGGAGGACAAAGGCGACATTGCGTTCCTGGTTCAGGCGTACGGTTTGGCCGAGATCGAGCTGATCCAGGGGAAGCAGCTTCTCCTCGCCGCTCGCGGACACACAGTGCATTTGCCCACTTTGAATCCAATACTGTTGCGCCAAAAAGGCGGTCCCTTCCTTCAAGGCGATCACCGTCAACTTCGACGGTGCAGATGGAGTGAGATGCGGTACTGACTCGGTCAGCTGGGTGTAGGTTGCGGGATGCATGGTCAGCGTCGAGCCCGTCGCAGGGTCGGATCCGTTCAATAACCCTCCGTTGTAGCGATATCCGGAGGGCGACGCCCACGGCGGCATGGGAATCGAGGCTCGCGGCGCGGGAAAGGGAACCTCGATGTCTTCCATCAGGCGCAACGCAACCGGCGACTCGCCTTTGAGCGTGGGGTACGGACCGCGCGCCGGCAGAGTAAGGACCTTGATGGGCCAAAGAACAGGGATCATCCATTCGATCGCGTCGCGCGTCGCATGGCCTCGGCCGTGAATGTCGCCTTGCTTATCCACCTTCAGGTGAGGAGCGGAGATGATCTTTGCCTCGAGGGGCATCACTTGTGCACCGGGCAAGATCAGACGATCAAACTCGAGCTGGATCCAGCCCTTGCCGACAAAATGACCAGGATCCTTGTAATCCTGGAGATGGCCGCTGAGCATGGCGCCTCGGGGAAATACGGAATGTCCAAACGAGCCGAGGGATCCGAGATGGCAGAGAATCGGATCGCCCACCATGGCGGTTTTGGAAGAAAAATTCGGTTCATCGATCGTGCAATGCAGCAGTGTGCCCGCAGGAATGATTTCGTTAGCTCGTGCGAGCAGCGTGGAAAGACAAAGTGCAACGGTCAGAAGAGCAGAGTTCCGGTGCATGCCGCCTCCTCATGGTGAATCGTGGAAGCACGCCCCCTCGCTCTGTGTTCGAGCAGGCGGGGATCATACCATGAAGTGGGAACCAGTCGCACGAAGATTCTGGCACGCTGTGGGTGGAAAGTGGCTTGGCCGGCAGCGGCCGGTCAGGCTACTCCTCACCGGGCCGCACGCCCCTGTCGGGGGAAGTCGCTGAATTCCAAGAATTTCACCGTCTACCAGGCACGCCAGGCAAGCCAGCACCTATCGCTTGAGGCCAGACCGAGCAGAGGCCATCGGTCTCTGGTTGGTTAGGGCCACCCGGTGTTGACAACCCATTGAGGCGTTCCGGCCTTCGAACCATCTGGATTAGAATTCTGCTGTGTGCTCCCCAGACTCCTAATCATCGTAGCCGTTCTGCTTTCGCCGGCCTTCGCGTTCTCCCAGACGCCGAACTCCGGTTCGAAGGACCTTCCCCCGAGCGCCTTCAAACTGAAATCCGTCCAAGTGATCGGGACGAGCCGCTACAAGCCGGAGGACGTGGTTCGCGCCGCCGACTTGCAGATTGGCCGGTCGTTCCACGAGGACGATCTTAAGACCGTGGTTCGCCTTCTGGGTGAGAGCGGCGCTTTTTCCGCCGTCTCCTACTCCTCCCAGTTCGATCCCGACGGTGCCAAGGTGAAACTAAAACTGCGGGATGCTGATCGATTTTTTCCCACCCACTTCGACAACGTGGTTTGGTTCACCGACCGGGAGCTTCTGGAAAAACTTCATGCCAAGCTGCCCCTCTTCAATGGGCAATTGCCCACCAACGGCAGTCTGGCGAACGATGTTTCCGATGCCTTACAGCTCCTGCTGATGGGGAAGAACGTGGCCGGACAAGTCGAGTACCTCCGCCCTCTTCAGGAAGACAACCCCCTCGAAGCCTTCGTTTTCACGGTCCGGGGGCCCAATATCACGATTCGTAATGTCGGGTTTTCCGGAGCCGGGCCCGCCGAGCTGCCGGCGCTCACCTCTGCCGCAAAGAAGATGGAAGGCGTGGAATATCGACGCCCTGCGATCCGAGCGATTGAAGACAAGATTTTCCTGTCGATCTATCTTGAGCATGGTTACCTCAAAGCGGTTTTTGGCGATCCCCAAGCGACGGTTGTCCAAAGTGATGCCCAAGGAGTCCTGGTGGACATCATCGTTCCTATCAACCCCGGCCACCAATATAAGCTGGCCGGGATTCAGTTCTCGGGCAACCAGGCCTTTGCGGATTCCACTCTGCGGGCTGCATTTCGGGTCCAGGATGGCGAAATCGCGAACCTCCCAGAGCTCGAAAAAAACCTTGAAGCCGTTCGCCACATCTGCGGCACTCGTGGATACGTGGACGCTAGCGTTAAGGCGGACACGCGACTGGATGATGGCCGGTTCACCGTCCTTTATCTCGTCTCCATCGCGGAAGGAGATGTTTACAAGATGGGTGAAGTGGAAATTCGCGGCCTCGACTCCCCCACGACGGCGCGCCTCGAGAGCGACTGGACGCTGCACAGCGGAGATACTTACGACGCCAGCTACGTTGGCCGATTTCTAGAACAGGCCTACAAGGTAATCGGAGATTGGCACGCGACCGTGCACGAGTCTGTTGATCCCCGAGCCAAGACAGTCGACGTAACCGTTCGCTTCGACTCAACTCCTGACCGTTCGGCCTTTTGACAAGCGTGGAACTCGATTGGCTCCGAGAACTTCCCCTTTCGAGAAACAACCTTCGATAGAGCAGCGGCGAGCGCCACCCCGAAACGACACCGATTCCGTGAGTCCTGCCGCAGCCGGATTCGCGTCACGGTATCCCCACCTTTGGGCGCTCGTTCCCCATTCTCCTAGCGGGTGCTACTATTTTCCTTAGCAGCTGCTGTTACCTCAAATGTATCCGAGCCAAACTATGGAAAGCATGCCCCATGCCGTGTCCGAAGCACCGATTCCACTCTCACCACAGTTGCGGTTCCGAGCCGCAATGATGCTAGCCATCGCAGCCGACTCGCTGCAGATCTTCTTGTTCCCGTTATGTGCTGAGGGTGCCTTGTCACCGGCCGATGACCTGCTCGATCTTGTGGTCGGAGGATTGTTGGTTCACCTGCTCGGCTGGCACTGGGAATTTCTCCCAACATTCGTAGCCGAACTCTTGCCGGGAATCGATTTCGTTCCCTTCTGGACCCTGGCGGTTCTCAATGTCTACCGTAAATGGAAACGGATCCCGGCAGAAGAAGGTCCCGAGGTGAGGTTCCGCGCTTCGAAGCCCCTAAGATTCTTCTTGGGCCAGTGATCGGGTTGAGATCCGGATCGCCGAGTGGTGTCGCACGATGGAAGCCCCACTCCCGCGAAGGAATCGGAGCCCAAAAGAGGCAGCAATGTACGCTGTCACGGGTGCAACGGGTCGTACCGGCGCTGCCGTCGCTCGGCGTCTGTTAAGAAAGGGCGAGCGGGTGCGGGTGATCGGCAGGGGCGGCGAACGCCTCAAGAGCCTTGCCGCAGAAGGCGGAGAGCCACGAAACTTTTGCAGCGGAGGAATTTCTTCCCCGATTCGAAGGCAAGTCGACGGCTGCGTAGCTCGAGGGTTCCTACGCCGCCTCTCCCACGCTGCAATGTGCGCCCTCGGAATCGACGAACTGGGCTAGCACCCCGCCGAAGTCCTGTTTCTTGGGCGGCATGCTGAACAACACGCCCTTGGCGCTCAGGTCCCGGTAGAAGGCATCGACATCGCTCACCGTGAAACCCAATTCGACTTTTCCCGCCGGATTCTTGTCCGAAGCTGGGTGGAGCGCGAGCGTGGTTTCGCCTGTCCCGAACTCGCTCCAGCCGGGTGACTCGAACTTGAGTTCAAGACCCAGCACGTCGCGGTAGAACTTCACCGCTTTGTCCATGTCGGCCACGAACTTGATCACGTAGCGAAGTTGTGTTCCCTGCATGGAAGCCCTCCCTGGAATCGCTGAGTGTTCATACAGCAAAAAGATGCGGCAGCATCAGCTCAGAGCAACGCTAGCACAGGAATCGCCGGTATCAAACTCGCCGAGAAGTCACGCCTGATTTTCGGCGGAGCCATCGAAGAAACGGACGTGATCCGCCCGCCGCCGCCCGCCGCAACCCCGCCTCGCGATGCTACTTCCACACCGGGCTGCCCTTGGCGTCTCGCAGAACAAAAGTGTCGTTCCCTTTGACCACTTCCCGCGCCAAAATGAGGTCGGCACCGTCCTGCTTCACTCTCGAGCCTGTGAAAGACAGCTCATCTCCTTTGCTGAAGCCCATCCCCATATCGTCGAAAAAGGACTTTGGGCAAAGGTACACATCGACGGTCCCCGTGTCGTTCTTGACCAACAAATGAGCAATCTCGCTCCCTTTGGGAGGCAGCTTCAATTCCTCCACCACGCCTTTCATCTTCGTCTCGGCGCTCGAGTCGTATTTCGGAATGGGTTGGTTTTTTTGAGCAAAAAGCGTCAATGCGCAGACCAAGCAGGTGGTAACCAGCACTAGGCTGCGCCGGGCAGGAACAGCGACTTTCGGTAAATTCCGCATGGCTCCCCTTTTCGTGGACAGGCAGGAGCCGAGGCGGTATATGAAAGAATTAGCAGGAAAAGAGCCCCGCTCCTGGTCCCCATCTACCCTCTAAGATGAAGCCACGATCAAGCATACTCCAAATTTGCCGGAACGGTGTAAGTCTCGCAGATCCGCTCCCGAGCAGTTGCCGGGCACGGCAGCGGCCTGGCGCAAGCAGAATTCAGCTGGCATGGGCGCGATTTGAGCAAGCGCCGCCCGAGACCGAACAACCCACCCGCCAGAGAATAGTCAACGCCCATCCCCTTGATGACAAAGACGATACTGTGAATGCCTTTGGCCGGGAGCTCGAAACCAGATCGGGCGGGCGATTCTAGACTCGGTCTTTCGCTGCCCTGCCGAGGCAGCCGGCCTGAAAGGAGCGGCCGTCGAGGCGGTGCAGGTTTCGGATCATGGCCGGGGTGAGCAGTCGGTAATGGTGGACCGTCAACAGGTGCTCGGCAATGAACCAGAGCTGTTCGTCCGTCGTCATCCAGGAGCGATGATCAAAACGGGCCAGGTTGACTGGCCGCGAAAAGGTACGCAGGGAGCGCTCCCGACGGAGGTTGAAATAATCCTCGAAATAACTCATCGCCAGTTCGCGCAATGAGCGATACACGGGCTCGCGATAACGGCATCCGGAGTAGTTGGACTTCGCGATTGCCCCCCAATGGCGGTTGACGCGGTAGATGGCAACCACATGGTCGGTATCATGCTCGGCTTCGAGATCGAGGACGAGGGGAGGCTTTCCTATTGCGCGGAGCGCGGCCGCAGCGAAGATGGCGCCCTCAAAGCAATGCGCGGTTGATTCCTCGAGGACGCGCCGCGGTGACCACGCCGTGTCCGCCAGGTGGTAGGGCATATCATCGAGGAAACGCTGGATTCCGTGCGGATTTCGCAGTTTGCGCAGTTTGCGGAGCTCAGCCGGCGTGAAGCCGTGTTGGGCGATCATCTTTCCATCAAGTTTAGTTGAAGAAAAATCCAAAAGCAGTAACCTCGGAGGGCACCGAATCGGGCGAGAACCGAAGCAGGCGGCCGAACCATTTCACTTCGACTTCGAGTTTTTCTTGGGGGCTTTGCCCAGGCGATCGAAAAGGCGATCGAGTGCGATCGGGCCTCCCCCGAATGAGATCAATGCGAAGGCGATCACCGCCAGGCTCAGAGGAAACTCATAGCCGCCGTGGCCGAACATGCCGTTCTTCCAATGCACCTTCCAGATGGCAACTGCCATGTCGATCAAGACCAGCAAGGAGACACAGCGGGTCACCACCCCCAGGACAAGAAGGATGCCGCCGAAGAATTCTGTGAAGGCGGACGGATAGGCCAACCATCCGGGCAGTCCCAGGCTCTCGACCATGTGGACGTGATGCAGAAGTCCACCCTGAAAGACCTTGCCGTAACCATGGCCAATCATGACGGCACCCAGGAGGACACGCAGACCGAGCAGGGCGAGAGGTTGCAAACGATCAGGCAACGGCAAGACGATCTCCTTTGCTCGAGCTTACCCTAATGATGCCACTTTGGACGCGAATCGTCAGATGGATCCCAGTCGATTGCGGGTCTCAAGCTATCAGCTCGGCTCGAAGAGAGGAACGAGAGAGCAGAAAATCGGACGGACTGTCCTGGTTTCTCTTTCGAGATCCTTACCCGAATCGTCCCGAAAACACTCGGATTCTCCCGGGTCTTTTCTGCCCGTCTTACGACCTTCGTACCCTGTCTAGCACTTTGGTTATGGATGCGGGTAGCGGCCGGAATTGGCTCGATCCATGCATCTATCCATAGTAGCGCGCAAGAGTGAAAACCCAACATATAGGAATCCTCTGCAACTCGGCTCCTCTGACTTTCCGGAAAACAGGCATAAAACCCCGTAAAACTCGGAATTAGGCCCTGACCTCGGGACTTTTCCGTTTGATATATCCTCGAGACACTCGAATTCGCTCGAAGGCCGTTGGTTCGGGCAATTCACTCCCAATTTGACCTGGCGACGGTTCAGTCGCAGGACAATCAACTCTGTGGACGGGGACGAAACTATGGGCGACTCGCGTGAAGTTATGAATATTCGCCAGGCTTCGCAGTACCTGGGAGTCAGTCCGGACACGCTGTACAAGTACGTTGGGGAACAAAAAATCCCCGCCTTCAAACTGGGAAACCGCTGGCGCTTCAAAAAGTCGAGGCTTGACCAGTGGATGGAAGAAAAGTCCAGCCAGATGGAGGTCAGAGGCAAGAAAAAATCCAAGGCGGCCACAGCCGCCGGGGCGCCGTAGGGCGAACACCAGCCGGCGGGGTCGTCGGCAGTCAAAAGGCGGGCACATGTTTGGTTTCGGATCGAAGGCGATTGTTGGTCTCGATGTGGGCTCCTCGAGCATTAAAGCGGTCGAGCTCAAGAAGGGGCGCAACGGAATCGAGGTCGCGCACCTCGGCCTGGAGCCGCTGGCTTCCGATATCGTGGTGGACTCGATGATTGTCGATTCGGGCCAAGTTTCAAGCGCCGTCGCCAAACTGTTCAGCGAAAACCAGATCAAAACCCGATCGGTCGCAACCGCAGTCAGCGGACACTCGGTCATCGTCAAGAAGATCTCCCTGCCTTCGATGAGCGATGCGGAACTGGCGGACACGATCGAAAAGGAAGCCGCACAGCACATCCCGTTTGATCTTGCCGACGTGAACCTCGACTACCAGATTCTCTCCGAAGATGCGGGGAACCCCCAATTGGACGTGCTGTTGGTGGCGGTGAAGAAGGACAAGATTTTGAACTACACCAACGTACTCTCGATGGCGGGGAAAACCCCGGCTATTGTGGACATCGATGCTCTGGCCCTGCAGAACTGTTACGAATACAACTACGAACCCGCCCCAACCCAGGTGGTGGCCCTGTTGAACCTGGGTGCCAGCGTCATGAACATCAACATCGTGAAGGGGACGACTCCTCTGTTCCCGCGCGATGTCAGCGTGGGCGGACATCAGTACACCGACTCGCTGCAGAAGGAACTGGACCTGAGCTTTGAGGATGCCGAATCGCTCAAGTTGGGAAACAAGGTCGGCACCGTGAGCGAGGACGCGAAGACGCCGGTTCTGCAGCAGGTGACCGAGATCATTGTGCTTGAAATTCAGAAGACCTTTGACTTCTTCCGCGCCAGTGCCGCCGGAGAGCACATCGAGAAGATCTACCTGGCGGGAGGATCCTCCAAGGTTCCCGGCTTGATTGAAGCATTGCGCCAGGAATTTTCTTTGCCGGTAGAGATTTTTAATCCTTTCCAGAGGATTGCGCCGCCGACGGATGGTCGAGGCGCCGAGTTGATCGAGAAAAACGCCGGGCAGCTGGCAGTCGCGGTGGGTCTGGCGTTGAGGAGTTTTGAAAATCTATGATCCGAATCAACCTACTGGGAGCACCCAAGCCGAAAAGCAAGCGCAGCGCGAGCCCTGCCGTCACGCTCGAAATCGGCCAACCGGGCTCACCCAAAGTCAAAATCCTGATCATGCTGGCATTGGCTGCGGGAGTGAACTGGTGGTACTGGCACGAACTCGACCGCCAGAGTCAGATCCTGGCCTCGAGAATGCAGGCGGCGGAGCAGAAGAATCACGAACTCGCTGACGTCAAGGCGCGCTACCTGGAGCGCCAGCGCGAGGTCGAAAACTATAAGCACCGGGTAGACGTCATCGACCAGTTGCGGGCTAGCCAGTCCGGGCCGGTCGAGCTGCTCAACACCATCGCCGACACCGTGAACAGCTCCGAAGCCGTCTGGCTGAACTCCATGAAGGACTTGGGCCAGAGCGTCGACATCGACGGAATGGCGCTGAGTGCGGATGCTGTAGCTGGGTTGATCACCAATCTCCAGAAGACGGGCCGCTTCCAGAATATTGAGATCAAAGAAACCTATCAGGACGACCAGGTCAGGAACATGCAGGCGTTCGAATTCACCCTGACCTGCGAAAAGGCAAAGTCCTAGAGGCGGGAACCTATGGAAAACTTCAGCGAAATGCCGAGTCTTAAGCAGTGGGTGATCTTGCTGGCGGCGGGAGCGCTGGTGACGGTCGCGCTGTACTTCACGGTTTTCAAGAGCAAACGCGAGCAGAACGCGCAGGCCGAGAAGAACCTGAACGCCAAGCTTCGCGAGAACGCCGAGCTCGAATCCTATAAGCCGAAGCTCAAGGACATGGAACGGCAAGTAGCCAACCTCAAACAACAGATGGAGATCGAGAGCCGCATCGTGCCCAATGAGAAAGAAGTGGATAACTTTATCCGCATGCTCGATGCCGAGGCATTGAAGACCGGGATTGAGATCCGGCGCTACACGGCGAAGCCCATCACCACCAGGGAATACTACGCCGAAGTGCCCTTCGAGATGGAACTGGATGGATCCTACTACTCCGTGCTCAGCTTTTTCGATCATGTGAGCAAGCTCGAGCGGATCGTGAACATCTCCAATCTGTTGATCGCAAGCACCAAGAAGCCGGCCGAGGCCAAAACGAAACATACCTATCAGTACGCTGCCGGGGAGAGCATCGTGGCCACCTGCCAGGCATCGACGTTTTACACGCACGACACCGTGCCGCCGGCTGCGCCGGCGAAGCAGGTGCGAGGAGCCCTATGAAACTGAGCATTGGAACCCTGCTGCTGCTGGCAGTCATGGCGATCGCCGCGAGAGCGCAGAACTCGGATGTGATCGACAACACCCGGAACACCCTGCAGAACCTGGCGACCAAGCAGACCAACGATCAGAACGCGGCTTTGGCCACCGCGGGGCAGTCGCAAGCACCGGCCGCCAGCCCGGAGGGGGCGGTCGCCGAGCCGGTTCCGAGCCAACCCTCAGCGGGTAGTCAGGCCCCGGCAACACCCGCCACCAAACCTGTGGTGCGGCAAACGGGGGCTACGCCCAAGTCGGCTCATCCCAAGAAAAAGGTGGTGAACCCGGTCGTTGCCAGCAAGCCAGCGGCGGCGCCCAAGCCATCGCCATCGCCCGCGCCCAAGCCGGCAGTCGCCGTCGAAGACAAGAAGAATCCTGAGGAATCGAAGAAAAAGGAGCCCAAAGAATACTCTGCCGCCGGACGGCGGGATCCCTTTGTCAGCCCGGTCGTATCTCACGTTTCCGGAGGCACGGGCTGCAATACAGGCAAACGCTGCCTGGAGATCGGTCAAATCATGCTGACGGGAATTGTGAAGTCGGAGAACGGCATGATTGCGGTCGTGGTGAATGCACTGAACAAGGCATATTTTCTGCGCGAGAACGACCCGGTGTTTAACGGCTATGTAGTGAAGATTACTGGAGACTCGGTGATTTTCAGCGAGACCGGGCAGGATCAGCTGGGTAAGCCTTTCACGCGCGAGGTTACGAAAAAGATCACTACCCGGGCTGCCTAGGGGGTAGGCGCGGGCCCCTTCGATCGGGTTCGCGGGCAGAGAGTAGAGAGAAGAGATCACGAGGCTGGCATCGTGCGAGCCCCGTGGGGAGACAGGACATGCGAAAGCAACTGCTGGTTGTTTTGCTACCGCTACTGGTCGTGGCTTCAGGCGCTCAGACGGTGAACACAGGCCTGAACAAGACCAAGCATGCCACTTTGCAACGGGTGCAGGTGGTCGAGGCGGATGACGGAATCAGTGTGGAGATGACCGCCCTTGGGCCGGTGAAGCCCCGGGTCAGTCCACTGCAATCGCCCGCTCGGGTATTGGTCACTCTGCCGAACACCGTGGCCGCGACCTCACGCAACAACTTGAGCGTCGGCCGTGACGGCGTGAAGGGCGTCCGTATCGGCATGGACCAGAACCCGCCGACGACCCGTGTCGTGATCGACCTGTTGCAGGCGTGCACCTATGAGATGACACCGGGCGCGGACAACAAGCTGGTGTTGAAGCTGCACCCGGCGGCCCAAGCAGCGGCAACCGCCAAGCCAGCCATTGCGCCCGCGAGCTCCGGCACAGCCTCGGCTCCGGTGGCCAGCCCAACTCCGGACACCGCGACCTCTACCCCGAAGGACTATGTGTTCATCGAGCCCTCGTACAAATCGGCCGACAAAACCGAAGCTGCGGCTCCAGTCGTAGCGCCACCCGCGCGGGCGGTCGACGCTGCCGCCAAGTTTGTGGAGCGTCCCCAGGGCAATCTTTTGCCGCCGCAGAGCGCCGCTCCTCAAACCGAAAGCTCGCAGACACCATCCACCGCAATTCAGCCAGCCGTAAACCTGGCGGCCCAGCAAAAGGCGCAAACGTCAGAAGAGCCGGCCAAGCGTGAGCCCCAGTACACGGGCGAACCGATTTCGGTGAACCTGAAGGATGTCGACCTGCAGGATTTCTTCCGTTTGATTCATGAGATCAGCGGTCTCAACGTGGTGCTCGATCCCAACGTGAAAGGCACTTTGACGATTGTGCTCGATGACGTGCCGTGGGATCAGGCGCTGGACATCGTTCTCAAGAACAATGGCTTGGCCCGGCAGCTCGACGGTAACGTCCTGCGGATCGCAACCATCGAGACGCTGCGGCGTGAGGCCGATGCGCATCGCGCACAGAGGGAAGCAGAAGCGCTGGCCGTCGATAAGGTCACCTTCACGCGATTCCTCAGCTATGCCCATGCCAAAGACCTGGTGCCTACCTGCAAGAAATTCATCTCCCAGCGGGGCGATGTGATCGCGGATGAGCGCACCAACGCCATCATCGTGACGGATGTTCCGTCGGTGATGCCCGCTCTCGACAAACTGCTGACGCAACTGGACACCAAAACGCAACAGGTGGAGATCGAGGCTCGGGTCGTCTCCGCCACGCGCAGCTTTGCGCGCGACATCGGAACCCAGCTGGGCTTCGGCTTCGGCAACGCATCGACCGGTATCGGCGGCGCCAGTGCGGTGGGGGCCACTCCGAATTCGACCTTCGGCATCGTGCCCAAATATCCCATCATCGGCACCTCCCAGCCGACCGGGACTACCGGCGTTCAGATCCCGCTGTTTTCGAATTTGGGCGCCACCAGCCCGACCAGCGGTATCAACCTGACATCGGCAAGCGCCAGCGTGCGGATCGACGCCATCCTTACGATGGCGGAATCTCGCGGACTGGTGAAGATTCTGTCGCGTCCGCGGGTTGTGACTCAGAACAACATTCAAGCACTGGTTCGCCAGGGCGTGCGGGTGCCGATTGTGACGCAGGCCCAGCTCGGCGGTCCACCTACCGTCACCTACGTGGATGCTTTCCTTCGCCTGACGGTGATTCCGCAGATCACATCGGAGGGCACGATCTTCCTGAACGTGGATGTGGAGAACACTACGCCAGACTTCGGAGAGTCGGTCCAGGGCAACCCCACTCTGATTACTCAGCAAGCCACGACGCAGGTGCTCGTGACCGACGGAGGCACGGTCGTGATCGGCGGAGTCATTCAGACCAACAACTCGGTCAATGTCGACCAAGTGCCACTGCTCGGCAGCATTCCATGGCTGGGCAACCTGTTTAAGCACCAGACGGTCTCCACCAGCAACCAGGAGCTGATCTTCTTCATCACTCCACGGATCATTCAGACCTAGCAGCGAGTTAGCAGTACAGCAGCCGCCGGTCCTCCAGTCGTTTGGTGAGAGGAACCGGCGGTTTGTGTTTTCGCCCAAAAAATCGTATCTTCCCGGCTGCCTGGCCGGATCCCCGCCAGTAAACTTCGTGCGTTCCGAGAATCGCCATCGCCGCGGGGGGGCTTGCTAGACTCTTAGGCGATGGACTACACGGCGCGGCAAGAACAACTGCAGGACGCCCTCGACGACCACCGCCTGCAGGCACTCGTGGTCACCCACCTTCCCAACATTCGATATCTCTGCGGATTTTCCGGGAGTGCCGGCGTGCTCCTCCTGACAAGATCGAAGAGCGTTTTCTTTAGCGACGCAAGATATACCGAGCAAGCCCGCGCTGAGGTTGGGGGAGCGAGTGTCGTGATCGGCCGGAAATCGCCGCTGGTCGAGGCCGGGGAGTGGCTCGCGACCAAGGGCCCCAAGATCAAAGCGCTCGGGATTGAACCCGAACACTTGACCGTCGCCGAACGCCACCATCTGGTCAAGGTCGTGGGACCGCGCGTACGAGTGCGCGGAGCTCCGCCACTGGTCGAGCAGGCGCGAACCGTGAAGGATCCCTCGGAGATCGAACGCCTGCGCGCTGCGGCTCGACTGGCGGCAGATCTGTTCGAGGTGGCGCTCAAAACCATCCGCCCCGGAATCAAGGAGGTGGAAGTGGCGGCGGAACTAGAGTACGCGGCCCGGCAGGCTGGTGCGGAGGGGATGTCGTTCGAAACCATTGTCGCTTCGGGAAAACGCTCGGCTCTGCCTCACGGTCGGGCCTCGAGCGCGCTGATTCCCGCTCAAGGATTCGTCGTCTGTGACTTTGGTGTTATACTCGCGGGCTATTGTTCTGATATGACGCGCACCGTGCACCTGGGCACGCCAGCTGCGAGGGCGCGGCATATCTACTCCGCAGTGCGTGAGGCCCAACAAGGCGCTGTGCAGGCGGTCGCGCCGGGAGTGATGATCGAGAAGGTTCATGCCGCGGCCCGTAAGTTGCTGAGTCGACAAAAGTTAGTACAATACTTTCAGCACTCCACGGGGCACGGAGTGGGGCTTGAGATCCATGAAGCCCCGCGTATCGCAGCCGGTCAGAGAGAGCTCCTGCGTGCGGGAATGGTAATCACCATTGAACCAGGGGTCTACGTACCGGATTTCGGCGGGGTGCGTATTGAAGATATGGTTGCCGTGACCAGAGAGGGGTGCCAAATTTTCACCCCGACCAGCAAGGAACTGATCGAAATATAGCCTTTGGCTGCCACCTGACAGCGAGCTTTGAGGGCGAGCGCGGAACACAGGTAGTCCCGCCACACACACACAATGAATCAAAAAGAACTCAAGGAACTGATCGAGTTCCTAATCGAAAAGGATATTGCCGAGTTTGAGCTGGAGCGCGGTGACGTAAAGGTGCGGATTAAGCGGGGCGGAGATCAGACTCTCTCGCTGGCGGCACACTCGGGCTCGGAGGGCGCAGGCCCGGGAGCCTCAGCGCGTCCGGCGACCACGCCGACCGAGACCTCGCCTGCGGAGAAAGTTCCCGGTGCGGAGGAAGAGAAACTGCATGTGGTTCGCTCCCCCATCGTGGGAACATTTTACGAGTCGCCTTCCCCCGGGGCACCGCCCTTTGTCAAGCTGGGAGATAAGGTTGAAGTCGGACAATTGCTGTGCATCGTCGAGGCGATGAAGTTGATGAATGAGATTGAGTCGGATGTCCGGGGCGAGATCGTCAAGAAGATATCGACCAACGGACAGCCCATTGAGTATGGCCAGGAGCTGTTCGTCATCCGGCTGAGTTGACAGGCCTGAGTTCGGGTGCGCCAGGGGCCGTGTCGCTCTGAGCGAACCGGCATCCGAGAAGCCGCTCCCGGTGACCGCCCACCACAATACCGGGCGCAACCTTTCATGTTCAACAAGATTCTGATTGCAAACCGGGGAGAGATCGCCCTACGCGTGATTTGCGCTTGCAAGGAGCTGGGCATCCGAACCGTGGCGATTTACAGCGAGGCGGATCGCAATTCGCTGCACGTGCGCTTTGCCGACGAAGCCATCTGCATCGGGCCTCCCCAGCTCACCCACAGTTACCTCAGTATTCCTTCCGTGATCAGCGCCGCAGAAATCAGCAATGTGGATGCCATCCATCCTGGCTACGGCTTGCTGGCAGAGAATGCGAACTTTGCCGAAGTCACCGAAACCAGCAACATCAAATTCATTGGGCCGCCCCCGGACATCACCCGCCTGATGGGAGAAAAGGAAAAGGCGCGGGCCGCCATGAAAAAGGCAGGGGTCCCGATTCTGCCGGGCTCGGAGGGAATTCTGGGAAGCGAGGGCGAAGCGCTCGAATGGGCGCGGGAGGTTGGGTTCCCCGTCCTCATCAAAGCCTCCGCCGGCGGGGGTGGCCGCGGCATGCGCATCGTACGCAATGAAGAGGAGCTGCCGGGCCTGTTCAAAGCAGCGCAGTCGGAGGCGGCCGCGGCCTTTGGCAACGGCGATCTATACCTCGAGAAGTTCATCGAGCGGCCACGGCATATCGAATTTCAAGTTCTCGGCGATCAGTACGGGACCGTGGTCAGCTTGGGGGAACGAGAATGCTCGATCCAGCGGCGGCACCAAAAGCTGCTCGAGGAATCACCTTCTACGCAGATGACCGCAAAACTGCGGGCGGAAATCGGCCAGATCCTGTCATCCACCCTGTCCGCCATCGGCTACGTGAATGCCGGAACGGTTGAGTTCTTGATGGATGAGGACAAGCGCCTCTACTTCATCGAGATGAACACCCGCATTCAGGTGGAGCATCCGGTGACAGAGATGGTGACCGATGTCGACCTGGTGAAGAGCCAAATCCTCTTGGCGGCGGGCGAGCGCATGGAAACCGTGTTGCACGGGCCCATCGTGCATCGCGGTCACGCCATCGAGTGCCGCATCAACGCCGAGCATCCTGAGAAGTTCACTCCCTCGGCCGGCAAGATCACCGCCTTCCATCCACCCGGCGGGACCGGAGTACGCATCGATACGGCCGCCTATGCGGAAGGCGTAATTCCTCCTTATTACGATTCCCTGATTGCCAAGCTGATTGTGCGCGGCAAAGATCGAGACGAAGCGGTTTCGCGCATGGCACGCGCGCTCGAAATGTTTATCGTGGAAGGGATTTATACCACCATTCCGCTGCACCGCAGGATTCTTGCCGACCCGGATTTTCGCGCCGGAAGGATCGATACCACCTTCATTTCCAGGCTACTCGGCAAAGGTGGGCCGGCGGGGGCGAACAAATCCGACGACAAGAGCGAGCAACGTGCCTGATCCACCCGGCGGGGGCGACCCCGGATTTTATGATTCAGCTGCCGCGACTTTACGCCATTGTCGATCGGTCCTATTTTTCCTGTCCGGAAGAGCTGGTGTCGATGGCTGCGCAACTTTCGGCGGCCGGCTTGCGCCTGCTTCAGTATCGCGACAAATCCGGGAATGCCCGCGCGATCCTCGAAGTGGCTCTTCGGCTCCGGCGGCAGCTGGGAGCTTCCCTGCGATTGATCATGAATGACCGAGCGGACTTGGTGCGAGCCGCGGATTTTGGCGGTGTCCACGTGGGACAGGAAGATCTGTCGGTTGAGAGCGCAAGGAAAGTGATTGGCCCGAGCCTCTGGCTGGGAGTTTCGACCCACCGTCCCGAGCAGGTCGAGCAAGCCGACGAGACCTCCGCTGACTACATTGCCATCGGCCCGGTGTTTGCCACCTCGAGCAAGGCGCGCCCGGATCCAGTGGTTGGCCTTGAGGGGGTACGGAGGGTTCGCTCACTGACCCGCAAGCCGCTGGTGGCGATCGGCGGTATTACCCGGCAGAATTGCCGATCGGTCCTGGCCGCGGGGGCGGACTCGGTGGCGGTGATATCCGATCTGCTACCGGAGCCCGGCAAATCAGCGGAGGAATTTTTGCGGCGCTTGGAGTGACTACGCCTCCTGGCGAAAGCCTGAGGCTTCTCGAAGCACGCCCACCATTGCAGGCGTGGCGCTCACAAGGCGCAGCCCGCGCGTTAAAATCTCCAATGCCGCGGCATGGTCGGGGGTGATTTTCAACCCGCAAACTTGAATCAGCTGCTCACAGCGCTTTGCAACCGGCCCCAAGCTATGCCGATAATAGAGGCGCCAGCTTACATGGTACTTGCTGCCACACGCTCCGTTGTCGTCGACTTGTATCCGTTGAGTGTACGCCTGCCACTCGAAGAGAAATAATGTCAGGATTTTTGTGCCTTATATCCCCAACCCTGAAGGTCGGGGCTTTACGACGCTTGTGGTAAAGTCTTCTCTGCTGCGCTTCGCTTCGACGCCGGCAACCCGCAAGTTATTAAGGACCAGAGTGGGTACGGACACAACCAAGGTCGCGCCTGCGCAAACCGCCCCCACGGACTGGGACATCCATACTCACCAGGATCCGGAGCTGGTGAAAGGGCTGGGGCTGACCAGCGCAACCATGCTAGTCATGGGCTCGATGATTGGCTCCGGTATTTTCGTTGTATCGGCTGAGATCGCCCGCGAAGTGGGTTCTCCTGCTCTGCTGATCGGCGCTTGGGTGGTCACCGGATTCATGACCGTGGTGGGTGCCCTGAGCTATGGCGAGTTGGCAGCCATGATGCCCAGGGCCGGCGGACAATATGTCTACCTGCGTGAATCTTTAGGGCCACTCTGGGGCTTCCTCTACGGCTGGACGCTGTTTTTGGTGATTCAGACGGGCACGATCGCCGCGGTTGGGGTGGCCTTCGGAAAATTCCTCGGCGTCTTCTTTCCCGCGATCTCCTCCGCCAACTGGATCTTGCACTTCTGGAAAGCCCCTCCGATTCACGTCGGGTCCATGGTTCTCGGCAACATGGACGTAGGGCTGAATACCCAAAACTTGGTGGCGATTCTGGTAGTGGCGACGCTTTCCCTGATCAATGTTTTCGGAATCCGAACCGGGGCAATGATTCAGAACATCTTCACTGCCGCCAAGGTATCGGCTTTGTTCGGACTGGTTCTGCTTGGAATTTTTCTGGGGAGGAACGGCGCCGCGCTGGCCGCCAATTTCCAGGGAAATTTCTGGCGTAACGCCGGGCTCGATGCGATGCACAACCTTGGAGGGGGAGTGCTGGTCGGTACCCTGACGGTACTCGCGGTGGCACAAGTAGGATCCTTGTTCGCGGCCGATGCCTGGAACAACGTCACCTTTACGGCGGGCGAGGTCAAGCATCCGAGCCGGAACCTGCCGCTTTCCCTGGCGGTCGGAACCAGCCTGGTCATCGCTCTTTACATTGCCTGCAACTTCATCTACTTGAGCGTCTTGCCGCTCCACGGCACTCCCGGAGCGGGCACAACTTTCGAGCGTGGTATTAGCTTCGCGACCGAAGATCGCGTAGGTACCGCGGTGATGACCCAGATGTTTGGCGCCGCGGGAGGCGGGCTGATGGCAACGGCGATCATGCTTTCAAGCTTCGGTTGCTGTAACGGCTTGATCCTGGCGGGTGCGCGAGTCTACTACGCCATGGCGAAGGATGGGCTGTTTTTTCGCAAGGTGGCGACCCTGCATCCCAGCTACAAGACCCCGGCCGTTTCCCTGATGGTTCAGATGGTCTGGACTGCGGTGCTGTGCGTCTCGGGCAGCTATGGCCAGTTGCTCGATTACATCGTCTTTGCCGTTTTGGTCTTCTATATTCTTACCATCTTGGGGCTATTTGTTTTGCGGCGTACGCATCCAGATGCCGAAAGGCCCTATCGGGCCATTGGCTATCCGGTGCTACCGGCAGCTTATATTGTGATGGCTTTGTTCATTGATGTCGTACTATTACGCTATAAGCCCCAGTTCACGTGGCCAGGGCTGGCCATTGTGCTCCTTGGGATCCCGGTATATTACCTTTGGCGGCAACCAGGGGACGAGGTCGACCAGGAGAACTGAATGCCAAA
>Ga0187783_10000786_pt1 | contig 23357 bp, 20 predicted proteins | sample 1015_SJ02_MP02_2_FD_132471 | JGI IMG/M metagenome (GOLD analysis project Ga0187783, IMG submission 132471) | Tropical peat soil microbial communities from peatlands in Department of Meta, Colombia - 1015_SJ02_MP02_20_MG | ecosystem: Environmental > Terrestrial > Soil > Wetlands > Peat | place...
ACCGAGGTGACCACCACTCCGCGGGTGCTGGGCGGCAACTGCAGCTGCTCGGCAATACTGGCGGTAAGCGGCTGCACCTCGACTCCCTCTAACCCGCTGCCTCCATTTTCCTCCGAACCGCCCTTTTCCGCTTTCTCGGGAAGTTCGGCGAGAGCCACGTTGACGTCCTGCGTTTTGCCGTCCCGCGAAATCTCGAGCTTGATCGTGGTCCCTGGCGCGGTTTCCGAAACGCGGAGCCTCAGCTCATTGGCCGAAGTCACGGCCTGACCATTCATCGCCACAATGACATCGCCGCGCTTCAAGCCAGCACGTGCTGCGGGCGTATCCGGCTCCACTTCACCGACCAAGGCTCCCGATGGCTGCGCCAGGCCGAATTGCTTGGCCAGGGCCGGCGTGACGTCCTGTGGATACAGTCCCAGATAGCCGCGCACGACCTTGCCGTGAGAAACGATCTGGTCCATCACCGCGCGCGCCATGTTGATGGGGATGGCAAAGCCGATACCCTGATTGCCGCCGCCACTCTCGGCCAGAATCGCGGTATTGATTCCGATCAAATCGCCGTGCAGATCGATCATGGCCCCGCCGGAGTTTCCCGGATTGATCGCGGCGTCGGTCTGAATGAAATCCTCATAGCTCTCGATGCCTAGATCACCGCCGCGGTGCGTGGCGCTGACGATTCCCATCGTGGCTGTGCCCCCCAGGCCGTAGGGTTCGCCGATGGCGAAAACCACGTCGCCCACGCGCAATTTCGACGAATCCCCGATCGGCAGCGTGGGCAGGTCGCTCGCGTTGATTTTCAGGACGGCGATATCGGTCTTGGCGTCTGTTCCGATGATCTTGGCCTGAAATTCTCGTTTGTCGCTCAGGTCCACTTTAATGTCGGTCGCGCCTTCACCGATCACGTGATTGTTTGTCACGATCGTACCGTCCGGCGTGACGATGACACCCGAGCCGAGGCTGTGCTCGCGCTCCGCGCGGGGCGCCTCGTTCCCAAACTGATCTCCGAAGAACTGGCGAAACATCGGGTCGTTGAAAAACGGCAGCTGACTCTGTCTCTGCTTCACGACTTTCGATGTGTGGATGTTCACGACGGCCGGAAGCGCGGGCTTCAGTACGGAAGCAAACCCATCGGTGAAATTTCCCAGAGGTACTGGCTCCGCGTTCCGCGCCAATTTCAGATCGAGGCTGGATGCACCAAAAACCTCGTGACCTGACCACTCCTTTAACTGGAGTGCAAGCACGCCTCCGCCGATCAGCGCCGTCACGAGGATCAGGATCGCGATCCAGCGGGGAATATGTAGATAACTGCTCTTCATGGCTGTCTTTCTCCCTTGACACCAAAAGGCTCTGTCGGCCTTGGGCGTATCAGTGCGTTAGACGTAATCCTGCGAAATTGGTATTCCCTTGGCAGCGGCGAGGCAAGTGTGGGCGGGCCGTGCGGGGACCCCATCCTCTGCCAATCCTTCGCTACTATTATAAGCCCATTTCGGCCGGAGCGGCTCATCTCCCGCATTTCCGATTCCGCCGACAACGAGGGGCGTTGCTCTGAACGGATGTACTTCGCTGATCGGCGTTTTGGTGACCGCTTCGGATAATCCGCGACCGAACGGTGGCGCCGAGCGAACGCCAGAGCAGGCCTTTAGATCACGGCAGGTCCAGGCTGCCAAAGGCGCGCGGGTAGGTGAGGATTCCCCAGGGCGTCTGGAATCCGCCGATCACGGTGATCGGCTGATAGGAATGGGCATCGATCACGTGCACATTATTCGAGCGACCGCACGCCAGCAGCAGCCTCGCATCGTCCGGGGTGAATGTGAAGTGCCAGCAACGTTGCCCAATGGGAGCTTCGGCTAAGAGCTGGAGGGAGTCCGCCGCGTACACTTGGAGCTTTCGCGCCGCCGCTGCCGCCACGAAAATTCGCTGGCCCGAGCGGTCGAAAGCGACCCCGTAGGGCTTCGCAGCCGTCATCGTCGTTTTGGTTACGTTGAAGTTCTGATCCAGTAGAAGCAGCGTGCCCGAACCCTCCATCGTGACCGCGTAGGAGTTTCCCGCGGGTGACCGTTTCACGCCTCGAGGACGCTTGCCATACATCGCCAGATCCACGCTTTTGACCAGTTGACCCGTGCCGGTATTGAAGATGCCGATGTTGTCCTGCGCTTCGTTGGCAACGATCAGGGCTGTCCCATCGGCGGAGAACTCGAGCCCTTCGGTCTCCTTGCCCGCCGTGAAAATTGTTCCGCGCGACCAATCCTGAACGTTGAACGACACGATCTCGGATGGCTTTTCGTTTTCTTCTTGCTGTTCTTCGCCCTCCGCGGTCTCCTGCGGCGGCCCGCCCGCAGAGCCCGGTTCGAAGGAAGTGAACAGCCACCTCCCGGTGGGAAACATTTTGATGAACTCGGGATTGTCGCCCACCGGAATCCGGCGCACCAGCCCGAGCCCGAGCCCGCGCGTATCAAACACGGTCATGTCCGCGGAGTCCTTATTGGCCGTGACCAGACTGGCTCCATCGAAGCTGAGGCCGAGTCCTCGCGGGGCCACGTCGCTCGGATGCACGTGCTTCACCACGGCTAGGCGAGTCAGGTCAATGACGGATACACCCCCGTCTTCTTCCGTCACGTAGGCGACGTTGTTCGGAATCCGGTTGAGCCACACATACACCAACGCGCCCACGACGGCCGCGATAAGGACAGCCGCTCCCCCCACTGCAAATTTACGCACGCTCGTCTGCCCGCCTCTCGAAAGTTTTCGGTTGTTGGTTCACAACGAAGGAACGCGCGAAGGTTACTTCATATGATGGCTGTTTCCTACCCCCGAGCGCGCTCGCCGCGTCTTCCCACCGCACCCATCCTTGTCACATCACCGCGCTGAGCTTGGCCCTTACCCTGCCCGCTGGCTTCCTCACGTCGAGCTGGTCCACCAAGATAGAGCCGTTCCTGATCCTGCCCGTGACGCGAACGGTCTGCCCCACGGCGATATGGCGCGAGCCAAGAAGCAGAACAAAAATCTCCTAACCGCTCGCTCCTCGATTCCGCAAATCCCTCGCCTCTTTGCGCGATTCTACACCGCCCCGGGACACATTCGATCGCTCGAGTTGGCTAGAAGCCCGAAGCGCCGTTTAAATGCGCAGGAAGTTCGGTAAGGCTGTCGAGTAAAAGGTCGGGCGGATGCGTGCGCAGTCCCTCGGTTCCGAGGCCGTAGCTCACGCCGCACACCCAGGTGCCTGCGTTCCGCGCCGTTCGCACATCCACCTCGGAGTCACCGACCATCATCGCTTCGCGCGGCGCCGCGGCCAGATCGCGCAGCAGGACGTGAACACCCTCCGGGTCGGGCTTCTTGGTTGGAAAACTGTTGCCGCCGTAGACGTAGCGAAAACGGTGCGCGATTCCCAGCCCGGCGAGAAGCCCCTGGCTGAACCGCACCGGCTTGTTCGTCAGCACCGCCATCGGATGGCCTTGGAGCAGCTCGAGGCCCTCCCGCACGCCCGGATAGGTCACGGTGTGATCCAGCATGTGATCGCGATAATAGGACAAAAAATACGCGAGCCCCCGCTCGACCTCTCCTTCACTGGCTCCCCAACCCAACGCGCGTCGCACCAGCGTGGGAGCGCCGTCACCGACATAACCGTAGATTCTCGGGTGTTCCAAAGGCTCGCGCCCCATGTGTTCGAGCGTGGCGTTGACGGCCAGCGCCAAGTCGAGCTTCGAGTCGATCAGCGTCCCATCGAGATCGAAGATGAGTGCTCGCACGCCTGAAAATTTTCGGTTCGAATCGCTCATGGTCACTCACCCGCCTGACTCATCGTTCTACCCATTCTAAGGGAAATGCAGGTCCGATTCCGCCTTTCTTGCGCCGCGGCTGGCCGCTGTTACAATGACTGGTCCCCACAGTGCCACAACTTCACGCCGAGGCCTCGATGGCTGAAATCCAACCGTTTCGCGCATTTCGCTATGACACCAGCCGCGTCGCTCTCCCGGACGTGCTCACGCAGCCCTATGACAAGATCACCGCCGCCATGCAGGACCGCTACTACGCTCTCAGTCCTTACAATCTGATCGCCATCGAAAAAGGGCGCGTCTTGCCGGACGACACAGCGGAGCGCAATGTGTACACACGTGCGGCAGGCACGGTCGATCGGTGGATGGCCGCTGGAATCCTGGTTGCGGATGAGGCGCCCGGTATTTACATCTATGCCGAGGAGTTTGTCGTTCCGGGAACGCACACGCGCCGCGTGCGAACCGGCTTCATCGCGCTGCTGCGCATTGAGGACTACGATCAGGGCGTGGTCTACCGCCACGAGTACACTCTGGCGAGCCCCAAAGCCGACCGCATCGAACTACTCCGTCACACGCGGGTTCAGACAGGCCAGCTTTTTCTGCTCTACGACGATCCGGCGAGCCAAATCGACGCCTGGCTCGAGCAAGCCGCGGCCCTTCATCCGGCTATCGAACTCGAGGACGAATTCGGCGTCACCCACCGCTTATGGCCTGCCCGGGACGCCAGTTTCGTCCAGCGGATTCAAAAAGCGATGGCCAACCAGAAACTGGTCATCGCGGACGGCCATCATCGCTATGAAACCGCGCTTGCCTATCGCAACGAGTGCCGCGCTCGGCAAGCGAACTTGGATCCGCTGGCCGCCTCGGAATTTGCCATGGTGACCTTCGTCAATGCCGAGTCCCAAGGCCTGACGATTCTGGCCACGCATCGACTCATTTCGCGGCTCACTGAATTCAGCTTCGACAGCTTTCGTCGAAAGCTCACGCCGTTTTTTGATTGGTACTCCTATCCGTTTGCGAATCCGGAAGAGCGCGCGGCGGCCTATGCCGACTTCCGCAGGGATTTTGACCGGCTGAACGAGAATCGCCGGACAATCGGTGCTTACCCCGCGGCCCCGAGGCCGGGCGTCGACGCGTTTTACCTATTCGTTGTGAAGAGAGGAATCGATCTCGCGGGCCTTTTTCCCCATCTCTCTGAAATGCAGCGCGGGCTCGACGTCGTTCTGCTGCATCGCCTGATTCTGGAAAAAGGGCTCGGAATCACGGCCGAAGCGGTCGCCGGGGGGGGAAACGTCGCCTACGAGCGCGAAATGGATGCGGCGATCGCCGCGGTGGACCGTGGCGACGCGCAGATTGCCTTTCTGCTCCATCCGGTCCGTGTCCAGCAGGTGATGGATATCGCCCTTGGCGGCGATGTACTCCCCCAGAAGTCGACTGACTTCTACCCCAAGCTCCTGAGCGGGGTGGCCATCTATCGAGTGGAGGGAAAAATCACCGAATAAAACGTCGGCAGAGCAAGTGCGATTTTCAGCTATCGGCTCGTCAGCGCTGGGAGAGGCTATTTCGCGAAGCTCTGAACCGCCGCGGTCTCGTTGTCATAGGTGTCGAAGACGGTCATCAGCTTCGTCACCTGCAACACTTCCTTGAACTTTGCCCCGAGATTCACCAGCTTCAGCAGCGCTCCCTGCGAGCGCGCGCTATGGAAGGTGGCCACCAGGGTGCCCAGGCCCGCGCTGTCGATGTAGCTGACGTTCGCTAGGTTCAACAGGATTTTTTTCTTACCGGCCGCCAGCAGACTCTTCACCGTCTCGCGGAACGCGTTGCTCTCCTCGCCCAAAACGATGCGCCCTTCGATATCCAGCACGGCCACTCCACTGACATCCCGTTCCGTCATTCGCAGTGCCACGTTCGCGCCTCCTAGACTGTTTGAAATTTGCAGCCGTTTGTTTGAGAAAGCAGCCCGCAGGCTGCCATGCGCTGGTCAGAAATCCCTCAGTAATAATCCGAGCAGGACATATAGTAGCCGCAATCCGGACAGACCCGCTTGCAGCTTCGCGTTTCCAGACGCGCCGAACAGCGCGGGCAGTAATCGATCGCCAGTCCCTCGCCGTCATCTCGGTCGCGCGCCGCTGCGCCCGGATCCGATGTGGCTCGCTCGACCCGCACCGTGGCCGCGTCCGGCTGTTCCATGTCGACCCTGGCTGCCTCTCGGAGCGTTTGTTTATAGCACATCCGGCCCATTGGGCAAAGCAAACGGTCCGCGCGATTGGCCCGGAGGGCGATGGCCTCGCGCTGCAACCATCGATTGCTTCCAGGCGTCTCATATGCCAGGCGGAGGTGCTCGGATGACCACGCATCGGATTGCGATTTCGCTGGCGATTTTAGCTCTGCTTTCTTGCCTGGCTGTAAACGTCGCTCAGGGGCAACGAACCGTAGCCGCTCCGCGGGTTTCCTCGGTGCGCGCCCGCACGGCGCCCACGCGTCTGGTGACCTCCGCTCGGATCAGCGGCAAAAGCGCAGCGGCATCTGTGCAAAGCCGGTCGACCGTTTTCTCCACTCTATGGGGCGGCAACGGGTTCGGACCATTGGGTCCCTTTCCGGGTGCGGGATTTAACTCCGGCTTCACCAATCCGAATTGGATCCTGGCGGCGATCGACCCAGCCACGCAATGGAGCCTCTTCGAGGCGCAAAGGTTCTCTCGCAATGTTGGCTTTGCCCCGGGTTTCTACCTGTTCGACGGCGGCGCTTACTATGCGCCGGCGGAGCCCGCTGAGGCCGAACCGGCCCCGCAGGAGCAAGCCGCCGAAACGCAGCCGACCGAGGCTCCGCGGGCCGAACCCCCCGCTGCTCAGGCCGAGTCGGCACCTCTGGAGGATGTCGGCCAATTCGTCTTGGTGCTGCGGAGCGGGCGCCAAGTGGAAGCCGTGGCGTTCACACGCGCCGCTGATCACATCGTGTACGTAACGGCTGACGGTTTCCGCCGCACCCTCGCGCTGGCCGATTTGGATCCCGACGCAACCGTCCGTATCAACGAAGAGCGCGGAACGCCGCTTGAAATTCCGTTGTAGAAGATCTTCGCTACCGCCAGCGCAAGACCAGCGCCGCTCCCAGCACCGCAAAAACTCCGGCATACAAAAATCCTGCCGTCGGACTCACGGCGGACCACAGCGCACCGACCACCGCGCTTGAAACCATGTCGCCAATTCCATTCGCTGCTGCTAGCACGCCGAATCCGGAGCCGCGCACCGCACCCGGGAGAAGCCCCGTGGCAGTCGGCTTCTCCAGGGATTGCTGAAATGCGCCGTGGATGCCCGCCAGCCCGAACAGAATGACCAGCACGGGAATCGTGGGTCGCTCGAGGATGAAACCCGCGCAGGTGACGGCGCTCAACAGGTAGCCCGCCGCAAGCAGCCCTCGCTTGTTGCAGCGATCCGCAAGCGCGCCGACGGGATAAGATGCCGCTGCGTTGACGATGTTGTAGAGGGTGTACAGCGCCAGCGAAACAGTTGCGGCGCGGCCTGAGCCCATGCGCGGTGTGAGAATCTGGCTTGCGCGCAGAATGAAAAGGGTCGGCGCGAAATCCCCCATGCCGTGCGCAGAAACGCCAGCGAGAAAATGCCAGAACGACTTCGGAAACTGCGCGAATTTCACGCGCAGCCTCTGGTCATCGCCCGCGCTTGGCGGGTGCTTTGCGGCGGTTGCCGCCGGTGCCAGGAAGGCAAAGATGAGGGCCGCGGCGGTCCCGGGTACCAGCGTCCAGCGCAGAACTGCTCGGGGGCCGAGCAGGCCCAAAAGCGCCGTCGCCGACAGCGGCCCGAGCACCGCTCCGATGGTGTCCATCGCGCGTTCGAAGCCGAAGGCCCGCCCTTGCTGCGCGGGCCTCACGCTCTCGGCTAGCAGCGTGTCTCGCGATGGACCCCGCTCACCTCGCCCCATCCAGCCGAGTGCGCGCATGCCCAGCAGAAACGGCCAGTTTTCTGCGAAAGCGTAGGCGAACGTCGTAGCTGCCGTCGCCAGATAGCCGATGATGCCGGCTGGCTTCCGCCATGACGGGCGGTCGGCGATGAAGCCGCCTGCAAGTTTGGCGAGGCTGGAAAAGCCGTCGGATACACCTTCGATGAGGCCCAGTGCGGCAGCCGGCGCGCCTAGGGCAACAAGAAAGGCAGGCAGAATCGCGGTGGCCGCTTCGTGTCCCCAGTCCGAGAAAAGGCTGGCGAGACCAATTCCGACAACGCCTCGGGTCAGCCAGCGTTCGGAGGGCGTCGACGAGCTGGAGATTTCCCTCATCTCGATGCCCGTTTATCGTAGGGATCGCGTTCGGCGAACGCAACCGCGCCGCGGTAGAATCGCGGGCATGCGAGCCGTCGTTCAACGGGTTAGCCGTGCACGGGTCATTGTCGAGGATACGGTCTCGGGCCAGATCGGTCCGGGCCTGGCCGTGCTCGTGGCCGTGGGGCGCCATGACCAGCCCTCTGCGGCCGCGTCGATGGCGGGGAAGATCGTCCATCTTCGCATCTTCAACGACGAGCAGGGCAAGATGAACCGCTCTGTTGCTGAGACCGGTGGCGCCATTCTCGCGGTGTCCCAATTCACGCTGTACGGCGACGCGCGGGCGCAGCGCCGGCCGAGTTTCGTCGAAGCCGCCGGTCCCGACAAAGGCCAGGCGCTCTATGACGAGTTTGTGCGGGCGCTTCGGGCGTTCGGCGTGGTTGTGGAGACAGGGATCTTCCAAACGCACATGTCCGTTGAGCTTGTGAACGATGGACCGGTCACCATCCTGCTCGACTCCGACAAGCTGTTTTGAACGGGCCCGCCGCTTGCCGTGCCAGGCCAGCTGTCCTACGCTTCTATAGGGGCAGACGGAGATGGGCGAGATCGACAGAATCCTCGATCAGATGGACCGTGCGTTTTCCGGAGACGCCTGGCACGGGCCGTCGTTGATGAGTGCACTCGAGGGCCTTTCCGCCGAAGACGCGTCGAAGCACGCGATCGGTGGCGCGCATTCGATCTGGGAGCTTGTGCATCACATGGGCAGCTGGAACCAGATTGTGTTGCACCGTCTGAAAGGCGAAGAGGTCCAAGTGACAGCCGAGCGCGATTGGCCACCGGTCTGGGAAGTAAGCGAAGCGGCTTGGCAGCGTGCTAAGGAAAATTTGTCAGAGACTCACCTGCGCCTTCGCGACTTCGTCCGAACCATCCCGGACGAACAGTTGGATCGAACAGACCAAAGGACGAGTGGAGCCAACACGTCGCGCTATGTCGTCTTACACGGCTTGATTCAGCACAACCTCTATCACACCGGGCAGATTGCCATCCTCAGGAAGGCACTTGCCTGACGGAGTCATTTTCGAACGACTTTCTTGGCAATCGAAGACCATCGCCGGGACTGTGTATTTCACCGTGCTGGCGTGCTGGTTCGTCTTTGCTGCGATTGTGGTGGTGGGCAAACGGGGCGCCGCCCCCGGCGCGCAACATCGCGATCGGAAATCGCTGATGGGGATGCTGTTGCAAGGAGCGGCCTACGCCATCTGTTTCGGCGGATTGCGGGCCCGTTTTTCCCCGATTTTCCCGCTCTCGAGAAACGGCGAGGCGATTCTGGGAGGCTTCATTATGGCGCTCGCGCTCGTTTCCACCTGGTTCTGCTACACAGCCGCTCGCGCTCTCGGCAAGCAGTGGGCGCTGGTGGCTAGGGTCATCGAGGGTCACGAGCTGATCCGCCGGGGCCCGTATGCCGTCGTCCGGAATCCGATCTACCTGGCCATGTTTGGAATGCTGATCGCGTCGGGCCTTGCCGTGAGTCGCTGGCAGGCGCTCGTTCCCGCCATCGCCGTGTACCTGATCGGCACCGCCGTTCGCATTCACAGCGAAGAAAATCTTCTGCGAGCGGTGTTCGGCGCCCAGTTTGATGACTACGCGCGCCGCGTACCCGCCTTCCTGCCTCGCCTCTGAGATCTTTGTGCCCCGACGCCGGCCGTCGAGCGCCGCGTAACCTCCCGGAAATTCTGAACGTCTCACCGTCTTTGTTGATAGTATCGTGCGCGACGGAGAGGGGGGCGCGATTCATGCCATGGATCAGGAAATCGTGCGGCACGGCACTCTTGCTGTCGCTTCTGGCGGCAGGAAGCCAGGCGCAGCTCGCCGCGGGCGATTGGGGCTACTACCGCCACGACGTCGAGGGCACGGGATATTCGGCGCTCCGCCAGATCAACGCGAGCAATGTCTCGACGCTAAAGCAATCCTGGAGCTTCACCCTGTCGGACCGCGGCGGCCTGGAAGTGACTCCGATCGCGGTCCAGGGCGTGATGTATCTGCCCGGTACGGGTAAGGTGTACGCTCTGGACGGCGCCACGGGAAAAGAGATTTGGCACTATGACGTCCCGATGGCGCCCACGCGTGGCGTCGCCTACTGGCCCGGCGACAAAGACAATCCCCCTCGCATTATCTTTACTACGTTCAACCGCAAAATGATGGCGCTCGACACGGCTACAGGCAAAATCATCCCAACCTTCGGCAAAAACGGCGTGGTCGACCTGGAGGTTGGTTACAACGGTGTGCCAACGATCTATAAGAATCTGGTCTTCCTCGGCGCGAGCGTGGGTGAGTTGCCCGTCGGCCCACCCGGAGATAGCCGGGCCTACGACGCGATCACCGGTAAACTGATCTGGGACTTCCACACCGTTCCTCAGCCTGGCGAGGTCGGTCACGATTCCTGGCTCGACGACGGCTGGAAGGGTCGCTCGGGAACGAATGTCTGGGGCTGGTACATGACCGTCGATCCGAAGACGAATACGCTGTTTATGCCCATCGGCGGGCCTTCGCCGAACTACTACGGCGGCGATCGCCCCGGCAACAACCTGTTCGGCAACTCCATCGTGGCGGTTGACGGCGATAGCGGCAAGCTGAAGTGGTATTTCCAAACCATCCACCACGATTTGTGGGACCAAGATCTGCCGCCGGGAGCCGCACTCGTCAACATTAAACAGAAGGGAAAAGAAGTTCCGGCGCTGGTGGTGATCGGAAAGACCGGCCTGATGTTCATTCTGAATCGCGACACCGGCAAGCCGGTGTTTGGTGTCGAGGAGCGCCCCGTTGCCAAAGGCGATGTGCCCGGCGAGTGGTATTCACCGACGGAGCCGTTTCCGTTGAAGCCTCCCCCGCTGGCCCGCATGAGCTATACGCCGGAGGACATCGTCACAGCTGCCGATACAACTCCGGAGCATGCCAAGGCCTGCCAGGATCTGCTCCAAAAAAGTGGCGGCAGCTTTTACAATGCCGGCCCTTTCACGGGCTGGCTCTATCACGAAGACGGCACGCCGCCCAAGACCACGATCCAATTCCCTGGCGGCACCGGCGGGACCAACTGGGGCGGCACGGCCATCGACCCGAGCAATGGCTACGTCTTCGTTCAAACGCATGACATGTCCCTGATGGGTTGGATGGAGAAGAAGAAATCCGGCGGCAATTATGGACGCGGTACGGAAGGTTCGACGCAGCAGTACGACCGCGCCAGCGTCGATGGCCCCGGTCCCTATTTTGGCTTTAGCGTGGTTATGAAGGACGCCGACGGTCATCCGCTCGGAAACTGGCCCTGCCAGAAGCCGCCGTGGGGAAAACTGTACGCGATCAACGCCAACACCGGCGACGTTGCCTGGCAGTCGGTTGTCGGCATTACCGAAGGGCTTCCCGCAGGAAAGCAGAATACGGGCGGCGGCGGCAGTGCGGGGCCGATCGCCACAGCCGGAGGACTCCTGTTCATCGGCGCAACCCCGGACAATCGCTTCCGCGCCATCGACTCCCAGACCGGCAAGGAGCTTTGGGTCACGAAGCTTGGCAAGATTGCGAACGCGAATCCGATGACCTATCAAGCCAAGGACGGCAAGCAATACGTGGCCATCGTTGCCGTCGATTCCGTGTACGTTTTCGCCCTGCCCTGAGCTGGGATCTGTGAGCCCGGGCCGGGTCACCGGTCTGGCGGAGGACCATTTTGGTCGTTGACCCGAGCAGCTGGATTTAGCGAGACTAGAATCCTCGAAACGGGATCGCTGGGAACCTGAGGAAGAGAGATGAACGCGGATAGAGACGAGCGGATTGGCGAGCTGCTGCCGCCCGAACGACTGATGCTGACGCCGGGGCCTTCCTGCATGGACCCGCGCGTCTACCGGGCGATGGCCTCGCCGCTCGTGGGCCACCTGGATCCGTGGTTCACCAAGATGATGGACGACGTGCAGGTGCTGCTACGCCGCGCCTTCCAGACACAGAATCACTTGACCTTTCCCATTTCTGCGTCCGGTTCGGGAGGCATCGAGGCGGCGGTGATGAACCCGCTCGATGCGGGCGATGAGTGCATCGTCTGCGTGAACGGTGCATTTTCCGAACGCATGGCCATCATCGCCGAGCGTATTCCCGCCAGCGTGATTCGCGTGGAAGTTCCCTATGGGCGCACGGTCGACCCGGAAGACGTTCTACGCGCGGGCCGGGGCAGAAGAATCAAGTTTGTCGGACTTGCCCACGGCGAGACGTCTTCCGGAATCGTACAACGGATTGCGGACTACCGCCGAGTCGCCGATCAACTGGGCGCGCTGCTCGTGGTGGACGCCGTGGCCACCCTTGCGGGCGCTCCGCTCGACGTGGATGGCGAGGGCATCGACATTTGCTTCAGCGGTTCGCAAAAGGCGATTAGCGCGCCGCCAGGGTTGGCACCGATCACCGTAAACAAGCGGGCGGAGGAAGCGATCGTGGCGCGCCGGGAACCGGTGAGAAGCTGGTACTTCGATTTGACGACGGCGATGAACTACTGGGGCAAGGATCGCCTCTATCACCATACCCCGCCGGTCACGCTGATCTACGCCATGCGCGAGGCGCTGCGGGCGGTGCTCGAAGAGGGCCTCCCAGCGCGCTGGGAGCGTCATCGGACCAATCAGCAGGCACTGGTGGCCGGACTGGAGGCCATGGGCCTGGAGCTTTTCGTTTCCAATCCGGCCGATCGGCTGGTGACCGTCACAGCCGTAAAGGTTCCTGCGGGAATCGAGGACGGCTCGGCGCGCGCGCAACTGCTGGATGAGTTCCATATCGAGATCGCGGGCGGGCTCGGTCCTTTGAAGGGTAAGATCTGGCGCATCGGACTGATGGGTTATTCGTGCCAGAAGACCAATGTTCTGATTTTCCTGGCGGCTTTGGAAAAAACGCTTTCCGATCAAGGTTTCCGACTCCCGGCCGGTGCGGCGACGGCGGCGGCACTCAACAGCTACCAGCAGGCCGGCCAACCCCCGCTCGCGGTCGCCCGGCAATAGACTGGTTCATGGCCAAAGCAGAGGCTTATCCGACGATTCCCAATCAGGGAGCGATGAGTGAATTCATCGGCGCGTTCGACGTGCCGTCGAAAGTCACCGATGTCGTCTACCACTGCCGCTTCTCGCATTGCTGGAACGCCATCGCCACGCGCCATAGCGACACCATCGATTGCAAATTCTTTGTGGACGGAAAGGGCGTCGTGCTCGGGTTGGCGCATGCAGGCTTCGTCGCGTTTCGCGAACGTTCGGGTCGCAACCTGAGCGATCGGGAAGCTAGCTACGTCGCCGCCGAGTATCTTCGCGAACGCCTGGAACAAGAAGACGAGCACTCGCTCTATGATGTTTCCGGCTCAGACGTTCTGCGCATCCTCGAAAGTCTCAAAATCCACTAGGTCCGCTTGCGGTTGAGGCGGTGTCAGCGGGAGGGCCCGCCCTCGTCGCGCACGCCTTCTTCTCCCGGCTGGAGGCCTCGCGGATCCCAGTAGATTCGAGCGATTCACTGTTAAAAAGCGTATAAAACAGCGATCTGTTCAAACAATCGGCGCGATCCTTGCGGTTGAGGGGGTTAGCGCTTGCGCAACTGTCCGGTGGCCGTATTGAAAGGCCCACACCCCTATGCTAAATTCAAAAATTGACCCCCTGTGAGCACCATTCAAGACAAATCCGTGGCTGTGTCCAAGCCCAAGATTTCGCGGGTCGAAGTGTATTGGCACACGGTGAAGTATCGCACGGTGATTCTCTACGCCGTCGTGATCACCGCCATCGTGTTGGCTTCGACGTATCTGGTGTTCCCGGATCAGTCCTCCAAGCTGCTCAACACGCTTTCCGACGCGATCGGGCACCCCGATCCGGGAGTCGCCGCGACGCTTTCCGCGCGACAAGCACGCTTCGTCAACCTCGACGGCAAGGTCCAGGTCAAGAAAGCCAACTCCGTGCAATGGGTGAATGCCGACTACCAGATTACGCTGGACAAAGGCGACCTGATCCAAACCGGCTCGGACGGCATGGCGCGCATCGCCTTTGCCGACGGCACCACCTACACGGTCAAGGGAGATACCTACGTCACGGTGGAGGAGAATTTCGTGGGCCAAGACCGCCCCACGCAGGTCGCCGTGCACATGGCCTCCGGTCAGGTCGATCTGAGGACCGGGGCGTGGCCGGTTCCCGGCTCCAAGGCCGAGGTCTCTTTTGAAAACGCGGTGGCTTCGGCGCGAGCCAACAGCAGCATGGCCGTGCGCAGCGATCCGGAAACGAACGAACAGCAGGTCACCGTCGATTCCGGAAGCGCGGAACTCGAGCGGGGCAACGAGCGCGTGGACCTCGGTGCGTTTGAAAGGGCCACGATTCCTTCTGGCGGCGGAGCGATCGTCAAGACGCAGGTCCTCGCGCCGCCCGAGCTGGTGGCACCGCTGAATTTGCAACCGATCATCGTGGTCGATCCGAAGCACGATCCCGTCCATTTTTCCTGGAAGTCCTCTCCGATGGCCAAGCTCTACGACTTCCAGGCCAGCACCACGACGATGTTCACTCACATCGTCACGGAGCGAAAGACGGCCGAGACCAATGTGGACATCACGGGTCTCGATCCTGGAGACTATTTCTGGCGCGTGCGCGCGATCGATGACAACAATACGGCCAGCGAGGAGAGCGATCCCTACAAATTCACGCTCGTGGCGCAGGGCAAAGAGCAGGAAATGCTGCTGGAAGTCGACGGCACGCAGTTGCACGGGGATGTGATCGAAGTCATGGGGCGCACCGAGCCCGGCGCGGCCCTGATCATCAACGGAGAGGAAGTCGCCGACATCAAGTCCGATGGAACCTTCCGCTATTTCACACCGGTGATGACGCGGGGCAGCCATGAGATCGTGATCACCGGACAAAACCGGCGCGGGGGCACGGCCATCAAGCGCGTGGAAGTGGTGATTCCTTAACGGCGGGGAGAGGCGCGGGTGTCACGGCGCGGGGGCAGCGCCGTCCCAGCACCCAGGGGGAAGCGGGTTGTGAATAAAAACGGCTACAACATGAGGTCGGTCTTTAGCCTTCTTTCATCGGATCTGGCTATCGACCTCGGCACGGCAAACACTCTGGTTTTTGCGCGAGTCAAGGGCATCGTCGTCAATGAGCCTTCGATCGTAGCCATCAACAAGAACAACGGAGAAGTCGTCGCCGTCGGCCGCGAGGCCAAGGAAATGCTCGGTCGCACGCCGGGAAACGTGGTGGCCATCAAGCCGATGAAGGACGGGGTCATCGCCGACTTCAAGGTAACCGAGAAGATGCTCACCTATTTCATCCAGAAGGCTCACAACCGCCGCGTTCTGGTCCACCCGCGAATCGTGATCGGTGTTCCCAGCGAAATCACGCCGGTGGAAAAGCGCGCGGTGCAGGATTCCGCCTATCGCGCACGCGCCAGCGAAGTCTATCTTGTCGAGCAAGCCATGGCCGCGGCCATCGGCGCAGGCCTGCCGATTGAAGAGCCTTCGGGCAACATGGTCGTCGATATCGGCGGCGGCACCACCGACATCGCCGTCATTTCCATGAGCGGCATCGTCTACTCGCGTTCGGTGCGCGTGGCCGGAAACGAGATGGACGAATCGGTGATGCATTACCTCAAGCGGAAATACAATCTGCTGGTCGGCGAGCGCACGGCCGAGCAAATCAAAATCGAAATTGGCTCCGCCTATCCGCTGGAGAAGCCCATGACGCTCGAAGTCAAGGGCCGCAATCTGATCGAGGGAGTGCCGCGCACCGTCACCATCGACGACAGCGAAATTCGGGAGGCGCTCTCGGAGAATATTTCCACCATCGTCAACGCCATCCGCGTTGCGCTCGAGCGCACCCCGCCTGAGCTTTCCGCCGACATCAGCGACCGCGGCATTGTTTTGACGGGCGGCGGCGCGCTCATCAAGAACCTCGATAAGCGCATTCGCGAAGAGACCGGATTGCCGGTCTCGATCGCCGACGATCCGCTCGCGTCGGTGGTGCTCGGAACCGGGAAAATGCTGAGTGACTTCAAGCTCTTGCGCACCGTCTCGATCGACTAAATGGCGTAGCGAAAGCCGGCAGTCAGAAACGAAACGATGGTCGACACCGTCATCTCGCGTCATCGCCCGCTTACGGTACTGGCGGCTGCGGTGCTGGCGCAAGTTCTGCTGCTTGCCTTCCAGATCAAGCGCGACCATGACGTCCGCTTGATCCGATATTGGGCGGCGGAGCTGGTGACACCGTTTGAGCGCTTCGGTACCTGGTCGCTCGCGAAGGTGGGCGGCGTGTGGACCGGCTACATCGCCTTGCACGGGGCGCACATTGAGAACGCCCGCTTGCGCGCCGAGCTCGCGCAATTGCGACTGCGCAATCGCGACCTCGAAAGCCAGGCCCGCGAAGCCGAGCGCCTCAGCGTGCTGCTGGGTTTCCGCGATGCCCACAGTGAAGCTTCCATGCTCGCTGCCCAGGTGATCGGTGCCAGCGCCGATCCGGCCTCGCACACCCTGGTTTTAAACCGCGGCGAACGGGATCGCGTGCGCCGCAACCTGGGCGTCATCACACCGGACGGCGTGGTTGGAAAAATCGTCGAAGTCTTTCCCACCACTTCGCAGGTGCTGCTCATGACCGATAAAGATTCCGGCGTTGGCGCTCTTCTGGCGGACACGCGTACCCACGGTGTGGTGAAGGGCAGCGGCGATCCCGATCCGCGCCTGGACTACGTCGTGAACGATGAAAAGGTCCACCCCGGTGAGATGATTCTGACGTCCGGCGAAGATCGCATCTTTCCAAAGGGTCTTTTGATCGGCACGGTCACGGTCGCGCGAGAGGGCAATCCCTTTCAGGTGATTCGGATTCAGCCGGCCGCACGTCTGGATCGGCTTGAGGACGTGCTGGTGTTGCTCTCCCAACAGGAGTTGTCTCAGAAGAAAACCGACGACGTGGCGGACTCCTCGGCCCGGCCCGCTCTGCCGTCTGGCGTCGTCGAAACCGGAACCATTGCCGAGCCCGCTGCCGCGCCCGCGAAAACCCGCGCCGTCGGTCCCCCGAACACCCATCGCGCACCTGCCCCGGTGGCCCCGCGAAACTGACATGTCTTACATGCTGAACCCCGGAGCGCAGTCGGAGGCCAATGTCGAGGTACACAAGTACTACAGCGGCACGGTGATCGTCGTCTGTTTCCTGGCCCTGGTTTTACAGGCGTTTGTTCACCGGTTTGGCCACTGGGCCGAACTGGTCGACCTGCCGCTGCTGGTTACGGTTTACTTCGGCGTGAGCCGCCGCAATCCTGTCAGCGGATTGCTGCTGGGAGCGGCGGTGGGAATTCTCCAGGACGGACTCAGTCACGACAATCCGATCGGTTTATTTGGAATCGCCAAGACCCTGGTGGGATACCTGGCCTCGTCGGTGGGCGCCCGCATTGATACCGAACATCCCGCCAGCCGCTTCGGCTTGATCTTTCTGTTCTTTCACTTCCACCAAATTGTGCTGGCCACGACCGAGCGGGTCTTGCTGAATCATGCGGCGCCGTTCTTCACCTTCCCGCTTTTTTGGAACTCGCTCGCGACAGCGGCCTTTGGCGTCGTTCTCTTCGCGCTGCTGGACCGCCTCCGCCGCCCCTCGTAGCCTCGCTCCCTACCGCGTCACCACCGATGGCGAAGCCTTGCTGGGTGCCCGTTGACCGGATTTCGGCTGCGCGCGCAACACCAGAACGGGAATCGTCGCCAGCTTCACCACCTTTTCGGCAACCGAGCCGAAGGCGAGCTGGTGCCAACCGGTCATTCCGTGCGTCGCGATCACAATCAGATCGGCGTGGTTGTGCTCCCCGATCCGCAAGATTTCCATAGCTACGTCATTCGCGACTCCGACTTCGGTGCGCGCCCGCACCCCCTTTTTCGCGAGGTCTTGGGCCAGCGCTTTCAGGCGCTCGTCCGCCTGCTTGCGCAACTCGTCCTCATACTCCCCTTCGTGGAAAATCGTCGCGGGGGATGGCAGTTTGGGAATGGCCGGCACGGCGTGCACCAGCAAAACCTCCGCTCCGAGCCGCGCGGCATAATCTGACGCCACATCGACAGCCGCGTGCGAGTGGTCGCTGAAATCGACCGGTGCCAGAATCAGTTTGGGAGCTTCCATGAGGTCTCCTTGGCCCATCTACTTAAAAATGCTCCGGAACAACCAGAACAGAAACGCCGATAGGCACATCGCCGCAGGCAGCGTGAGAACCCAGGCCATCGCCAGATTCCTCACCGTGCCCCACTGCAGCCCGGAGCGATTGGCTGCCATTGTCCCTGCGACACCAGAGGAAAGCACGTGCGTCGTGCTCACGGGGAGACCGAACCAGTCAGCAGCGCCGATGGTGGCCATTGCCGTGATTTCCGCAGCGGCTCCCTGCCCGTAGGTCAGGTGACTCTTTCCGATTTTCTCGCCGACGGTGACAACGATCCTCTTCCATCCGATCATCGTTCCCATTCCGAGCGCCAACGCCACGGCCACCTTCACCCAGCTGGGAATAAACTTCGTTGCCTTATCGATGTGTGACTTGTAATTCTTTAAAATTGCTGCGTCCGCTGTTGAAAACTTCGGATTCCCTGACTTCTGCATCAGCCGTAGCGCCTCGCTCACGACATACATATCGTTACGGAAGTTACGGACGCGCTCCTGCGGTACCAGCTTCAGTTGCTTGTCCAGCGCCATTTCCGTGCCGATCCCGTTCACCAGGTTCCTCAACGCCAGCATGGTGTTCGGCGTGAACTGCCGCGTGCGAATGTAGTCGGTCAACTCATCGCGCGAGTCACCGACCACCGCGCCCGGCGTGACGTAATGGGTTAACGTGGCCGCCGTCTGCGCAGAGACAGCCACGAAGTCCTGCGTCTCCTGGACGGTCACGGCATGGTTCACCGCATACGCCGTGGGCACCGTCCCGATCAGGATCAGCATGATGAGCCCCATGCCTTTTTGTCCATCATTCGATCCGTGCGCGAAACTCACCCCCGTGCACGTCAAAACCAGCAACCCGCGAATCCAGAAGGGCGGAGGTTCGGCTCCCCTCGGGGCCTCGTAGAGTGCCTTGTTGGGAATCAAGGCCTTGCAGAGCAACAAAAGCAGCGCCGCCACCACGAAGCCAACCAGCGGCGAAAGCAGCAGGGATTTGCCGATGTTCGTGGCTTGCCCCCAGTCGACTCCGCTCGTTCCCGTTTTGCCCGCCATTAATTGGTTCGCGATACCGACTCCGATGATCGAGCCGACCAGCGTGTGAGAGCTCGACGCCGGCAGCCCAAAATACCAGGTGCCCAGATTCCAGAGGATGGCCGCCACGAGAAGCGCGAACACCATGGCGAACCCCGCGCTACTTCCCACCTGCAGAATCAGCTCCACCGGAAGCAGGGAAATAATTCCAAATGCCACCGCTCCGCTCGATACCAGCACACCCAGGAAATTGCATAACCCCGACCATACGACCGCCATGTGCGGTTCAAGAGAATGGGTGTAGATCACCGTCGCCACCGCGTTTGCGGTATCGTGAAATCCGTTGACGAACTCGAAACCCAGCGCCGTCAGCAAGGCAATTCCCAGCAGCACAAATGCCAGCCCGGTTGAGTGGGTCCCGTATAAGTCGGTGATCAGCTTGTCTGCTGCATAGATGAATCCGGCGATCATGGCCGCGCCAAAGATGGCCACGCCGATTTTGCCCACTTTGCCGGTTCGCGAGCCCAGCTTCGCTTCCAAGACGCTTGTTGCTGTTGCCATACCGATCTCCCTTTGTCTTATTAAGGATGAAACTCGGAAGGAGCCCGCCCGCGGGCTGCTCCTGTTTCGCCGTTTGCCGGAGTGAAGGGCTGACCCTACCGATCCTTTGTTACAGGTTTGTGACAAGCGTGTGAAAGGTCTGGTCTTCGCTCGGGTTTCGCCTGGCCGCGCGGCATCGGGAACCCGCTCGAATGTACAGTGACGACAAGGACATGGTAGCTTGCACGGCCTTCCGTCCGGTGATAGCTTGATGAGCCGAGGCATGACAGGTTTCCTCTCGGCAGCCTAGGCCGTGTGCGCGATGTAGGAGGTTTCCCCCGCGCAGGAGTTCCGTTGGCACCCTGGAACGTGATCGACCAAAAGATCCCGCAAGCGAGACTTGCGCTTTTCTCTTACATTTCGGCTGCGCTGGTGATTCTTCTCCTGGTCGGTTTCTGGAAACTGCAGGTTGTGCAGTCGGAACACTACGCCGATCTTGCGGACAAAAACGGCATTCGTCCGATTGCCATCATCGCCCCGCGCGGAGCCATGCTCGATCGTGACGGCCGCGTCCTGGTCGATAGCTATCCTTCCTTCAGCATTCTCCTGATGCGCGACAACCCGAAGCTGCTGGAGCGGAGCCTGGCGCCCATCGAAGAGGGTCTCGGAATCTCCAAAGAAGACTTGCAGCAGCAGCTCGAGGCCGCCAAGCTGGAGCCGAAGTTTCTTCCGCTGGTTGTCAAGCCGGCAGCGAGCGAGGCGGATATCGAATTCGTCGAATCGCATCGCGCGGATCTCCCTGTTCTCGAGCTGGAGATGGTCCAGCGACGCCGCTACCCCCTCGGGGAGATGCTGGCGAACACGATCGGCTACGTGGGCGAGGTCTCCCCGCAGGAACTTGAAAAGAATCCGGACCGTTACAAGCCCGGCGATCTTGTGGGCAAGGCGGGCCTGGAGAGGGAATATAACGACCAGATCGTCGGCACCGACGGCATGAAGCGCGTCGTGGTCAACAGCGTGGGCAAAGTCATTCGCACGCTGGAAAACATCGACGCCATTCCGGGCAAGCCCATTCAGCTGACCATCGACGAAGACCTGCAGAGAATCGCCGATACCGAGATGGCCGACAAGCAGGGCGCGGTCGTCGCCATGGACGGCCACACCGGCGAAATTCTCGCCATGGTGAGTCGCCCGACGTTCGATCCCAACGATTTCGCTGTTCGCATAGCGGCCCAGGAGTGGGCCGCACTGAATGGCGATCCGAACACCCCCTTGCTGAATCGCGCCATCCAGGCACAGCTGGCTCCCGGCTCAACCTTCAAAGTCATCATGGCGACCGCCATGCTCGAGTCCAAAGCACTTCCCGCCGATTTCACGGCCTACTGCCCGGGGGAGGCTGTATTCTACGGCCGCGTCTTTCACTGCTGGCAGGCCAAGGGACACGGCTCGGTCGATCTGCACAGCGGCATCGTGCATTCCTGTGACGTCTTCTTCTACAACGTCGGTCAGCGGCTGGGCATCGACAAAATCTCTTACTATGCCACCGGTCTGGGTCTCGGCCGTCGGACCGGGATCGATCTCCCCGGCGAGGAGCCAGGGCTGATGCCCTCGGAGGAATGGGTGCAGCGGGTCTATCACCACAAATGGTACGCCGGTGAAACGATCTCGGTGGCCATCGGGCAAGGGGCCGTCACGGTCACGCCCATTCAACTGGCTCGCGCCTTCAATGCCATCGCCAGCGGTGGCCTGCTGGTTCAGCCGCATCTGCTCAAAAATCTCACCGATGCCAAGGACGAACGTTTTCCGCTGTCCGATGACACGGTCGAGAAGGTCACTGAGGGAATGTATGGCGTGATCAACGAAGGTGGCGGGACCGGCTACGCGTTGCGGCTGCAAAACGTGGAGTTCGCGGGCAAGTCCGGCACGGCGCAATTAATGAGCTATCAAGCCGGGAGCAGGGTCGGCGGTCGTGCCGGGAAACTAACCAACGGCTGGTTCGTTGGCTACGCGCCGCGGCGCAATCCCGACATCGTTGTCGCGGCCGTCGTACAGGGCTCGACCGAGCACGGCGGCACGACCGCGGGACCGGTGGTCCGCGACGTGGTGAAGGCCTATTACGACAAAAAGAACGGACGGCTGGTTCCGCCTTCCACCGCCCAGAATATTCCGGTCGCTCCCGTGGTTGACCCCGAAGCGGAGGCAGAAACCCGATGAAGGATCGCCCACACGTGGGTGATTTCGATTGGCCGCTGCTCGCGATCGTCGGGGTGATCAGCCTGCTTGGCGTTCTCGAGATTTACTCCTCCACGCACGCCAGCGCCATGGCCGGCATGCACTGGAGGCAGCTCATGTGGATCGGGATTGGGGTGGCGGGAATGTTTCTGATCTCCCGCATCGACTACCACACGCTCCTCGATCAAGCCCCGGTGCTCTACCTGGTGGGGATTGCGGGCCTTCTCGTCGTCTTGGTGGTTGGCTACTCCCGCCTCGGCGCCAAACGCTGGATTTCGCTGGGCGGGCAGACTTTGCAAGTGTCAGAACTGATGAAGTTGATTATAATTATTGTGCTGGCGCGCTACTTTAACGAAGTGCGCACGGATCGCCTGACGCTGGCGGATTTGGCCAAGGTCGCTGCCTTAACCCTGGTTCCCGTCGCTTTGATCCTGAAGCAGCCCGACCTGGGAACCGCGATGGTGCTGGTTCCCGTCGTCTTGGTGGGGGCCTTCTTCGCCGGCATTGAATGGAAGCACGTAGCAGTGGGCGTGTTGCTTGTCGCGCTGCTGGTCCCACTTGCATGGAACATGCGGCATCACTTGAAGCCCTACCAACAGCAGCGTATTGAGACGTTCCTTCACCCCGAACAGGACCAACGCGGCGCCGGGTATCAAATTTTGCAGTCGGAAATCGCCGTGGGGTCGGGGGGATTTTGGGGAAAGGGATTTGGCAAGGGCAGCCAGAATCAGTTGGGCTTTGTGCCCGTCCGTTATTCGGATTTCATCTTGGCGGCCCTGGCGGAAGAGCAGGGTTTTATTGGTGTTTGCGTCGTCTTGTTGTTGTACTTGGGCTTGATTCTGCGGCTGGTGGACAATGCGCAGAAGGCGAAGGACCGCGCCGGAATGTACGTCGTTATGGGAGTCACCGCGATTTTGGGCTTCCACGTTTTGGTCAACGCTTCCATGGTGATTGGCTACGTGCCCGTCACCGGCATTCCCCTGCCGCTGATGAGCTATGGAGGGTCGGCAACGGCCTTTGTGTTTTTGGCTTTGGGACTGGTGATGAACGTTCGCATGAGGCGGTTCGTCAATTGATCCCGCAACTTATGACCGCTTTCCGGCTCGGCCGGAGCGATGAATTCAGCTTTTGATGAAGGACGCATCGAGTGAGGAAAGTGAATCAAACTCCTTTCCTGGACGGCCCATCGTGGCGCGCGCAGGGTCGAGTCTCCCGCGCCTGCGCGCAGGTTCGCGCCGGAGGCGCGAACAGTTGCGCCACCGCCCTTCGATGCGCCACAAGGAGTCTAAATGTCGAAGGAAATGGTTATTTCGGCGAACCCCCACGAGACGCGGGTCGCCATTCTGGAAGAAGGTCA
>Ga0187783_10000787_pt1 | contig 23326 bp, 20 predicted proteins | sample 1015_SJ02_MP02_2_FD_132471 | JGI IMG/M metagenome (GOLD analysis project Ga0187783, IMG submission 132471) | Tropical peat soil microbial communities from peatlands in Department of Meta, Colombia - 1015_SJ02_MP02_20_MG | ecosystem: Environmental > Terrestrial > Soil > Wetlands > Peat | place...
CGAGTCGCTCGACGAGCCAGTCGTTGATGAGGTGTCGTCGGACGACGCGTCGGTGCCGTCGCCAGAGCTCGTACTTCCGCCACCGGTCGTGCTGCTGGTAAGAACGGTCGACGATGCCGGAGGCGAGCCGCAGCCCGCAGTGTCCGCCTCGGCGGCTGGCGCATGGACGGCGAAGGCGCCGAACGCCATGAGCGCGACTCCGAAGAGCCCCAGCACTATCGCCGCGCCGAGCGTGGCTGGCTTGAGAAGGAGCGCCCTCACCGTGCATCCTCGCTTCACTTGGCCCGCCTGATCAGGCCCGCACGTCACTCGTTTTTGACACACTAACCCGTCGTATTCCCGCCGTCTCCGGGCGTCGCGCGATAGCAACCAAAGCTTCATGATCGTGTAAGTTGCGCGCGAGCCGCTCGGTCAGGTCGTTCGGAGAATGTCGGCTCGACGAGCGCACAGTGCTGGTCGGCTCATGCCCGGCTGTACGGCCGTTATGCGGCCAGCGCACGAGATTCCTTGTGTCGCCGCCGTCCTGTGGCGCCCGTGGTCCCGGTGATCACCGTTGTTAGCGCGGGCCCCAGTGGCCTTCGTCAGCCCCGGCGGGTGTCGGCGTTGATGAACCCGCGGAACGGCGTCGGAGACCGTCCTGGCCCGCTGGCTTCCGGCGGCTAGGGACGGTGTTAGGCCATCGGGCTGGCGAGACCGTGACGGGCGGCCGTCGTGTATGCTCGGCTGGCGCGGCGGGAACGCTGGCGGAGAGATCCGCAGCGCGGCCAGGCCGGCCCCCTTAGCTCAGTCGGCAGAGCGTCTCCATGGTAAGGAGAAGGTCTACGGTTCGATTCCGTAAGGGGGCTCAGCTCAGCGGAATGAATTCGAATGTTCTGCTGACGTCTGTTTTCCGGGCTGGGAGCCATTATCGAGGGCCTGCGCCGCTCCGGCCGAAGTTCCCAGCTGTCAGCCAGCAGCGCGTGGCGGACCGGCGCTGCTAAGAGATCTAGAGGGCACGCAGGATCACATCGCGCAGGTCGCGCGTCGTCAAGGCCGTGGGATTGCCCTGCATGCTACTTGAGTTGATTGCCTTCGCCGCAATTCCGTCGGCGTGCTCCGGTGTGATTCCGAACGCGGCCAGGCCCGGAATCTCGAGCAGCGCCAGAGTCTCGCGGATCCACGCAATGCCGTCTTCGATGGATGCGTCTGTTCTGCCCGTGAGCAGCTTGGCTGCCTCTGCGTACCGGTCGAGAACGGGGTGGCCGGGCTGGCTGGCCGACAACACGCGCACGTTGGCTTCGACGACAGGGATCAGAAGCGCAGCACATGCGACGCCATGCGGGATGTTCGTGGTGCCGCCGATGACGCCGGCGAGCCCGTGTATCGCCCCGAGCTTGGCGTTGGTCAGGGCAATCCCACCGAGCAGGCTGCACATGGCCATGTCGGTCCGCGCGTCAATGTCATCGCCGTCGGCGTAGGCGGCCCGCAGGCCCCGGGCTGAGCGACGCAGCCCTTCGGCCGCGAGGCCGTCGGTAAGCGGGGTCGCCCTGGATGAGACGAGGGGTTCCAGGCACTGGGTCAGCGCGTCGATGCCGCTGGCCGCAGTGACCCACGGCGGGCAGGAGATTGTGAGTTCCGGATCCACCAGCGCGAGCCGGGGGATCATCATGGGGCTGCGCAGGCTTGCCTTTATCCCATGGGACGGCGAGGCCAGCACGGCGTTGGCTGTCACCTCGGCACCGGTGCCGGCGGTGGTTGGCACTGCGACGCACGGAGCTGCCGGCGTGGCGATCTTCCGCCCGGCGCCAATCACCTCGAGGTAGTCGAGCGGATCGCCGCCATTCGCTAGCAGCATCGCCGCCGCCTTGCCGACATCGATCACGCTGCCGCCGCCGATAGCCACGACAACGTTTGCGCCGTGGTCGCGTCCGAGTTCGGTAGCGGCCCGCGTCATCGCCACCGTTGGCTCGCCCGCGACGGGAAAAACCACGGCCGGCGTGCCAAGCCCGGCGAGTAGCCCTTCGTGGCGTCCGGGGTTGGCGCCGGTACACACCAGCGCACGGCTCCCAAAGCCGGACAGCACGCTCGCCAGCTCTATCGCACGTCCTGGGCCAGCCATGATGCGGCCAGCGGTCGCGAAGTCGAAAGGCGCCGTCACATTTCTCCACTCTCCGTCAGCACCCTGCGTCCCGTCCTGCCTGCCGATTGAGCAGTCAAGGCTTTGCCCGTGACGGCCTTTTGCTGGCCGATGGGGTCGGTTGCAAGGTATTGCCAACGACTGCCTGCAGGCTGATACTCCGAAAGAGCAGATGGCCAGTGCCTGAGCGAATGCTCTTATGCCCACCCGCGCTCTTCGTGCGGCATGAACCTAAGGCAACTTGAACCACCCGCAGAAGACTGCTGGTGCTGAAAGGGGAACTGGATGAAGTTCGGCATCAACCTCTATCTATGGGCGGATGACATGCACGACGAGCTCATGCCCGTCCTGGAGAGATTGAAGCAGATCGGCTTCGATGGCGTTGAGGTCCCGATTTTCGACCTCGACCAGGCGAAGTGGGCACGCTGGGCGGAGCGCCTTGACAGCCTCGGACTGCAGCGGACAGCGAATACGGTAATCGCTGCCGAGCACAACCCGCTCAGCGACGACCCGGCAGTTCGAGAAGCCGCCTATCAGCACCTGCGGGAGGTGATCGACTGCTGTGCCGCTGTCGGTTCGAGTCTTCTGTGCGGTCCGCACCAGGTTGCTCTTGGCGTTTTCACCGGCAGGGGCGCTACCGACGAGGAGTGGAAGCGCAGTGTTGATCACTTGCGCCGGGCGGCTGAATATGCAGCGGGAGCGGGCGTCGTGCTGGCAGAGGAGGTCGTAAACCGCTTCGAGCTGTATCACCTGAACACGCTTGACCAGGCGATCCGCTGTATCGACGCGGTTGACCATCCGAACTGCCGAATCCACCTGGACACATTCCATGCCCACATCGAGGAGAAAGACCCCGCGGATGCCATCCGTCGCGCGGGCGCAAGGATCGCGCATGTGCATATATCTGAGAACGATCGGGGCGTGCCGGGAACGGGAAGTGTTCAGTGGGACGCCACGTTCGCTGCGCTTCGGGACATCGGCTACGACGGCTGGCTCACTGTCGAGGCGTTCGGTAACTTCCTGCCGAACCTCGCGGCCGCCACGAAGATCTGGCGGAAGCTCTTCCCCAGCGAGGACGAACTTGCCGCCGATGCTTACACGTTCTTGGCCAGCAACTGGGACCGCGGGGCTGCCGTAGCCGCGATGGAATAAGGCGGTTATCCGCGCTCAGCTGCCCTGCTGCGCCGGCTGCACGAATTCCTCGTATGCTTGCTCAGGCTTGGCAGAGTCGTGTACCACGGCGCGGACAGCACGAATCATCGCGACCGCCTGGTCACTCTGGAAGATGTTGCGGCCCATGTCGACGCCAGACGCACCGGCTTCGATGGCGTTGTAGGCCATTGTGAGCGCGTCCAGTTCGGACAGCTTCTTGCCGCCTGCCATCACGACCGGCACGGGGCATCCAGACGTGACCGTGTCAAAGTCTTCGGCGCAGTAGTACGTCTTGACCATGTGCGCGCCGAGTTCCGCGCAGATCCTGACGGCAAGCCTTAGGTAGCGCGCGTCCCGGGTAAGCTCGCGACCCACCGCCGTGACCGCGAGCACCGGGATGCCGGCCTGCTGGCCCTGGTCGACGAGCCGGGTCATGTTATGAACGGACTGGGTCTCGTTCTCGCCGCCGATGAAGACCTGGACAGCGACGGCCGTGGCGTTCAGGCGGACTGCATCCTCCATGGCGACGGCGACTTGCTCATCGGACAACTCCTTGAGGATGCTCGGCCCGCCACTGGCGCGGAGCACGATCGGCACGCCAGAGGTTGCTGGGATCGTGGAGCGCACCATCCCCCGTGTGGTCATCAGCGCGTCGGCGAACCCGAGCAGCGGCACGATCGTGAGGTCGACCCGCTCCAGTCCCGTGGTCGGCCCTTGGAAGTAGCCGTGGTCGATGGCCAGCATGACGGTACGATTGGTACGGGGATCGAAGATCCTTGCTAGTCGGCTCTGCATGCCCCAGTCCAGGGCTCCCGCGCCCTTGAGCTGGTTCACGTGCGGCCGTGCTGCTACCTGTGTCTGGAATCGCTCGCCGTCGGTGAGGTCGTCGTTGTCGGGCATAGTCAGTGCCTCCGGAGTTGTGCCAGGCTCGCTGGCGCTGGTTCTGCCTCAGCGCCTGCCGCGCGCCATAGCGGGCTGAGCAGGCCGTCGTCACATAGGTCGAGCATTCGCCGGTAGACCTGCTGCCAATTCGCATAGGCCCCGTCGTAGACAGCGACCGCGGCCGCGCGGGGTTCGAATGTCGCTGATCGAGCACGCAAGTCGGGCTCCAGATCGGTGAGACCGCCGTAGATCCCGGCACCTACGCCCGCGCAGATCGCTGCACCCAGAGCACTGCTTTCCGTCACCACGGGAACGTGGACCAGGGCGCCGGTCACGTCGGCGATTATCTGCGGCCAGAGCGAGCCCTTGGCTGCGCCGCCGGTGAAGACCAGCTCGGCGAACGAGATTCCGGTCAGCTCACTGATGATGTCCCGATGCCCGCGGGTCACGTATGCCGCAGCTTCCTCGAGGGCCCGGACGCACGCGCCGCGGCCTGATCCGGCCGGATCAGACAGGTCAAATCCGAGGAACGACGGCGCGGCGTGCACCCACCGGCGCGCGTTCATCAGATTCGACATGATCGCAAGTACGCCGCCGGATCCTGGCGGAACTACTGCCGCGCTCTCCTCCATCACCGCGTACGGGTCGACGCCCCGTTCCCTGGCCAGGCTCGTCTCGGCCTGGCAGAACGCATCGCGGAACCAGCGCATGCTCATTCCGCAGTAAAAGCCGATGCCCTCGAGCATCCACTGGCCAGGGATGACATGGCAAAGCGTGCGCAACCGGGTCGCCGGGTCGATCAAAGGCCGGTCGAGCAGGATCGTGTTCTGCCAGAAGGTCCCGGCGACCACCGTGTACTCGTACGGCCGGGCACCGGCGCCGAGCAATCCGAGCTGGGTGTCGGCGCCGCCGGCAACAACCGGGGTGCCCTCGCGCAGCCCGGTTTCCTCGGCGGCGCGGCGGGTGACGGCGCCGATGACAGTCCCGGGGTCGACGACCGCGGGCAATACCAGCGGGTCGATGCCGCAGATCCGGGCGATCTCAGCGGACCAAGTCCGGTCGGCGAGCGAGAACATGCCCGAGCTCGAGCCGCAGGACGGCTCGGTAGCGAGGACGCCAGACAGCCTCGTCGCGATCCAGTCGCTGAGCATGCCCATGCCGCGCGCCTTCGCGAGGATCTCCGGTTGGTGTCTGGCCAGCCAGCGCAGCCGTGCCGGGGTGGTGATCGACACCCAGTCGCCGCCAATGGCGTAGATGCGGTCGGCAGCGCCCGCGGCGATAAGCTCGGTTGCTTCGGTGGCGGACCTGCTGTCGACGTTCGGGCACGCCCATATCTCCTGGCCCGCCCCGTCGTAGAGCACGATGCCCTCGCGCATGCTGGTCGCGGCGACGGCGGCCACGTCAGCGCCCGTCGCACCCGCGACGCGTAGCGCGTCCCGGACGCAGGCCGCGATCAACAGCCAGTTCCCGGCGACGTCGAAATCCTGTCCGCCCGGGGCCTCCGGTGGCTCGCGGTGCGTCCACTCCCGCAGGCTCGCAGCGACCTGCTCGCCCTTCTCGGTAAACAGCAGCGCCCGGCAGCTTCCGGTGCCTGCGTCAATCGCCAGCAGATAGCTCATGCGGCATCGCCTCGTCCCACGCCGACGCGGCCGAAGACCTCGGGGTTGACCACAGCATCGGGGCGTCGCCCGGTCAGGATGGCCGCCACGGCAGCTGCGGCCTGGCGAGCGCCGCGGTCCAGGGTTTCGTGTGTAGCCCCGCCGATATGGGGGGTGATGAAGACCTGCGGCAGGTCGAGCAGCGGATGCCGCGTCCCATCTGCGGGCCATTCCACGACGTCCAGCGCGGCCCCCGCCACGGTGCCGGAGCGTACCGCAACCCAGAGGGCGTCCTCATCCACCAGCGACTCGCGCGCGGTATTGATGAAGCTTGCACCCGGCTTCATGCGGGCGAAAACGGGTTCGGAGAACATGTGGCGGTTAGCGGCGGTGGCCCTGGCGTGCACCGACACGATGTCGGCCTCGGCCAGTAGGCGGTCGAGGCTGACCAACCGGACGCCGTCCGGCACGATCGACGGCGCGATCGGGTCGTGCGCTATCACGTCGAAACCGAGAGCGAGCGCGCGCGTTGCGACGTTCCGACCCACGTGGCCTAGCCCGACAAGGCCGAGTACCGTGCCCGCCGCCTCCCGGCCGAAGAACTCCCGGCCGTCGTAAACCGACTCGCCAAACGTGCCACCGGAGGCGAGATACCGACTGGCCCGCGGAACGCTGCGGATCAGCATCAGTGCGAACGCGATGGTCAGGTCCGCAACCGCCTCGGCGTTCTTGCCGGGAGTGTTGGCCACCGGGATGCCGCGCTCGGTGGCGGCAGCGACGTCGACATTGACCGGGCCGCCTCGGGCGCAACAGACAAGCCGCAGACCCGGGACCGCTAGCGCTTCGGCGCTGACCGGAGCGCCATGCACGACGAGGACGTCGTGCCCGACGGCGGCCTGCGCGACTTCGGCTGGGTCGCCGGCGTATTCGCGCAGCCGGCGCTCGGACTCCGTTCGAGGCGGCTCGCCGTCGGTCCGGTCGATCTGCAACTGGGTGACGGTCACCGCCTCGCCGAGGCTCGCCAGGGCCTCGGCGAAGCAGGTCACCGGCATGTACGGATCACCGATGGCTAGGACTCGCACTGGCAGGTCCTGCCGTTACGGGTAGACGTACGTCGGCTTGAGGTCAATCGCGTGCCCGCTGCCAGATTCCAGGACCCACTTGAGCATCGGGCCGGTATTCAGGTAGTAGAACTCGATCGAGTCGCCGATCCGGCCACTCATCAGCACCTCGGCACCGCGCTCGGCCCAGTGCTCTTTCACCAGGTCGCTGTCGGTGACGCTGTGCTTCATACAGGCGATGTGCTGTACACCCTCGCCAAAGGCGTCGAGGTACTCCTGGTATATGCTCGGGCCGCTGACCGGCTGGATGAGCTCGAAGCCGAGATCCCCGACATGCGTCTCAGCGCCGATCATCCGGTACTCGACCGGCTCGCCCCGCACGTAAGTGTCGTGCAGCAAGGGCGGCTTGTAGTCGAAGACACTCCACGGTCCCCAGCCGAGATTCTCGGTGTAGTCCTTGAGTGCCTTCTCCATGTCGCGGACGACGATGGCGATCTGGCTGATCGCAAACGGCGTGCGCGGCGTGACGATGCCAGCCGTGCTTTCAGTCATGCTGAACCTCCTTGGGGGCGAGCGGTTGCGGACTTGGCACAGGTGCTCGCGGCGCGCCTAGCGCGGCGAGCATGGCGGCGAGATTGCCGGAGGCGTCTTTGCCGTCGAAGATTGCGCTCCCGCTGACGACGAGGTCAGCGCCCCACCCGGCGACCTCAGCGGCATTCGCCAGGGTGACGCCACCGTCCACGCCAACCAGAACCGGATGGTCTGCGATCCGGGTGATCTCGCGCACGGCAGCGATGCGGCGAGCGGTATTCGCGGCGGGTGCCTGGCCTGACCAGCCTGGGTTAACGGCCAGCACGAGCACGAGATCGATCAGGTCGAGCGCCGGCTCGATCGCCTGCGCCGGAGTGCCGGGATTGATGGCGTAACCGCGGATAACCGGTCGTATCTCGGCGGACAACCGGGTCAGCTCCTGCAACGCCCGGTGCGGGTGGCGGCCCGATTCCGCGTGCACGGTGATTATCCCGGCGCCCGCATCGACCACCTCGGGCAGCATGCGCAGCGGATCCTCGACCATCAGGTGCGCGTCCACGAGCACGCCCGTGGACGCCACGGCCTTTATGAACGATGCTCCAACGGTCAGCTGCGGGCAGAAGACCCCATCCATGACGTCGACGTGCGCGCAGTGCGCCCGGCCGCGAATCACCTCTATCTCGGCGCCAAGCCGAGTCAAGTCCGCGGTGATCACCCCGGCGCTGAGCAGCGGGCCGGTGACCGCCGTGGCCGCGTGCGCCGAGTCGGCCCACGTCATGCCGTAGCTCCGGACGTCAGCTTCGGGACCACAGTCAGCCCCACCGACGAATCATTAGGCGAGCCTCCGGAAGCTTACGATGAGCGAGCGCTCATAGCAGGGTCATTTGCTCAGATTATGAAGATGCCAGCGCCGGCTGACAAGTGGTCAGCGCGCCGATTCGGCGCGGAGACCCCTGGTCATGCTCGATGGATCACCTGGCCTCCGTCCAGCGGGATGACTGCGCCCGTCATGAACGAGGAGATCGGGCTGAGCAGGAAAGTAATCCAGCGGGCAACTTCATCTGCGACGCCGATCCGGCCGAGCGGTACCTGATCGGCCAGCCACCGGTAGGCCGCCTCGAGGTCGTCAGCCCAGGTCTGGTGGATCGGGGTGTCGATGGGTCCGGGACCGATGCAGTTCACCCGGATGCCGGACGGCGCTAGTTCCCCCGCGAGGCTGATCGTGAGGTAGTTGAGCGCCGCCTTGGTCATGCCGTAAATGGACTGCCCGGACAGATGCAGCGTGCCGGACGAGGAGCTGATGTTAACAACGGACTTGATCGGCGAGGCAACGAGGTCCGGGAGCGCAGCCTGGATCAGAAAGAAGGGCCCACGCACGTTGGCCGCCACATGCTGGTCGAAATCACCTGCCTCCCAGTCCTGCAGCGGTCTGTGCCGGACGACTGCTGCGTTGTTGACGACACCGTCGATCCGGCCGAACCGCTCCCTGCAGGCAGCGGCGATCCGAGCCGGGCTGTCTGGCTCGGCCATGTCGGCCGGGACGCTCAGCGCATGTCCGCCAGCCTCAACGACGAGATCGGCCTGCGCCTTGAGGGGCTCCTCGCGACGGCCGACGAGCACCACGTTCGCTCCGGCTGCGCCGAGTTGAGCGGCGGTAGCGGCACCGATCCCACTGCTGGCACCCGTGACGATTACGGCCGCGTCGCGCAAGCCTAGGTCTCCCGCCCAGCTCCGGGCCATAGCCGTTGTTTCTGTCATGAGACCTCCAGCTCATCGGGCCCACCGTGGCGGGCTCCTACGCAATATGCGGGATGTGTATGATCTTGCGCCAGTGGCGTGGTCATATGTCAAGACCTTGAGCGAGCGCTCACACTTGTCGTGCGCTGGAACGGAGTTAAGCTCAGCGCGTGCTTGTGCCGGGAGTGGATCAGGTCACCGGCAGGGTCCGAAGCGAGGCGATGGGTGAGAAGCACCGGCATCGACGAGGTCGGCCGCTGGAGCTCGGAAGAGCTCCTGCTGCGCGCTGCCTGGTTCTACTACAAGGACGAGCTCACTCAGGACGAGATTGCCAAACGGCTATCGCTGTCGCGTGCCTCGGTAGGCCGCCTGCTTGATCGTGCCCGTCGCGTCGGGCTCGTGTCCATCCAGCTCAACGCCGAGTATCTCGACGCGTTCGAGCTCAGCGCCGAGTTGCGTCGCGTGTTCCGCCTCGCCGAGGCACTGGTCGTGCCTGACCACGACCGCGAAGCGAGCGACCACCGCGTGCTTAATCGCCGGGTCGGGCTTGGTGGGGCGCAGTTCCTCAGCACCCATCTGCGCCCCGGCGGAAGCCTGGGTGTGGGCTGGGGGGAGACGGTTTCGCGCGTGGTGGCGGCGACGAACTTCGGCGCGGTCGGGCCTATTCGCATGGTCACGCTGACCGGAGGAGTCGATGGCTACCTGCCGACGATCCTGTCGTCGCACGGGGACGTGGCGGATGGCGACCACGCCACCACGGCGGCCGTGATCCCGGCGCCAATCCACGCGTCATCGAAGGAGCTGGCTGCCGCACTCCGCAAGGAGCCGACCATTCAGCAGGTGCTCAGGCACGCCCGCGAGGTCGATCAGGCGGTCGTCGGCGTTGGGACGCCGTCGCCCGATGCGACGATCGTGCAGCTGGGCTACCTGAGCGAGGATGATCTGGGCCTGCTGGCGGAGCACAACGCGGTCGGCGACATCCTCGGGCAGTTCTTCGACGCCAACGGCGTTGTGGTGGATATCCCGCTGCATGAGCGAAGGATCGGCATCGAGCTCGCCGACCTGAAGAAGATCCCGAAGGTCATCGGGGTGGCCGGCGGCGTGCACAAGGTCGAAGCGATCCTCGGTGCGCTCCGTGGCGGCTTCCTCAACGTTCTTGTTACCAACGAGATCGCAGCAATCCGGCTGCTTGAACTCGAGGCGAGCTAGCGACCCGATCGACTGGGTCAGCTAGGAGATCCGCGCGATCCGAGCCTCAAAGTCCGTGATGGCGGCCTCGCCAGCGAGCGCACCGACTTCCAGGTCATAGCGGCATTCTTCGCCGGGCTCGAGCCACTGCAGTTCGCCGCGTTCCCGCGCATCAGAGAGCCCGGCGTCGCGGTTAGTGCTCGGCTCCATCCCCACGGCATAGGTCCCTTCGCCCATCATCCGCCAGACGGTGTGGTGCGGGAGCTGGCTGATGCGGAACACCTGGTACGCCCCCAGGGACAGTCTCCGGTTCACGAGCGCGACGGGAACGGTGCCACCCGGCTCCGCAATGAGGTCGTGCTCGAAGCATGCCTCAGTGAAGTTCTTGATGGGTGCGGACATTGTCTGGTACCCCTCAACCGGCACGCCATAGTCCGTCGTCGTCTCGCGGCTGGGCACGAGAAGCTCGGACGATTCGTCGACCACGGGAAAGCCAACATTGCAGTGGTAGAGAAACATATGTGACGTCCGGGTGTGCCCGGCATTCTCCACCCGGTCCTGAATGGTGAAGTGCGAGTCGCCCACCTTCGCCTCGATGCGTCGGCGCAGAACGAGGTACTCACCGAAGATCGCGCTCTGCTGCACCTCGCCTTCAGCCCAGAGAACGCACTCGTCGCCATCCCACTGCTCGCCATATCCGATCAGGCGAGCGGGCAGGCCGCCGATGCGCCCGTGCAGGCCGTACGGGACAGTCTTCATGATGTGCGGTTGATTGAAGTGCTCGGCGGTGTCCTCGCCTGGCGCCAGGGTGTGGTCGAGGCCGCAGGTGACGACCATGCCGCCGCCCCAGGAGCGGAACCAGCCCCATCCATCGGGCTCGTAATACCACGGTGCGACGATCCCGTTGCCCGATTGCCAGCTCAGCGGCCGCCCGCTGAGTTCGCAGCGCCCGACGTCGAAGCTGCGATCGACCAGCACATCGAACGCGAACCCGGATCCGGTGCGGAATTCCAGGACGCGAACGCCCCTCGCCTGACCGTCGCCGAGCGTGACGAGCCGGACGCCCGCGACTTGTTCGAGCCGCCCGATGCGCTGAAGCAGCTCCGACTTCGCGTAGCGACGGCCAAACAGCTCAGACACTGGCGATCCATCCTTCCCTCGGGCGGCACGTCACTCGTGCCCTGCCACCGTCGACGAGCGCAGTCGACGCGCTGAGAGTGCGGCGGCCTTGCACCAAGTCGGGGCGCCCGTCCGACCTCGTGACTTCATGACCTCGGGAGGCCCGAAGGAGCCGGTTGCCAAGAGCTGCGCGAGCGCTGTCGGGCCCTGAGCCGACGCTCATACGGCGAGCATATGTCTTGACAACGCCCTCCGTACGGTCCAATCATCGGGTCATCAGACCACAGGAGGTTGTATGACAGCACCTAGCACGCGCCCGGATGAGGCCGTCGAGGCGTCAGGCATCTGGGTCGCGGAAACCAAACTTAAGGCGGGCTCCCTGCGCCTCGAGGGCGTGGTGATGCAGAACATCACGCACATCGCCCCGGCCATCGCGGCGTTCTTCTTCACGCCGTTCGTGGTAAGCCTGGCCGGCGCGCACTCAGTTCTCGCCTATGCCGTAGGCGTCGTGGTCGTCTTCGGCCTCGGTGTCTGTCTCACTCAGCTGGCTAAGAACTTCCCGTCGGCGGGGGGTTACTTCACCTACATCAGCCGGACGATCGGACCGCGCTTCGGGTTTCTCAGCGCCTGGACCTTCATCTTCTATGCGCCGATCATCTCTGGCCCGGTCGCGGCATTTTTCGGGTACATCTTGCAGAACCAGCTCAGGTCGGTTTATGGCTTCGACTTCCCATGGTGGGCGACCACCCTGATTCTCGTACCGCTGGTCTCGCTGATGATGTACCTGGGCATCGTCATCTCGGTGCGCGTACTCCTCCTGCTGGGAACGCTGGAGATCCTCATCGTCCTGGCGCTAGCCTTCTCCGGCCTTGCTGACCCCGGAGTGGGCGGATCAGACCTCAAGGTATTTCATCCGGGATTCAATCCCGGGCACATCGCTACAGCCAGTGGCGTCGCTCTTGCCGTCGTCTTCAGCGTCCAAGGACTAACGGGCTGGGAAGGAGCCGTACCTCTCGCGGAAGAGACGCAGAACCCGCGGAAGAACGTGAAACGGTCGATCCTTATCTCGATCGTTCTCGTGGGTGTGGTTCTCGTGATCGCATACTGGGGCCAAGTTGCCGGATGGGGCGTCAACAATCTGAAGGGCCTGATCAACTCGCCGAACCTCCCCGCGCTCGTGCTCGGAACCAAGTACTGGGGACACTTCTGGCCGATCGTTCTGTTCGCATTGTTCACGTCGGTCGTCGCGAACCTCATCGCCTGCCAGAATGTCGCTACCCGCATGTGGTGGAACATGGCGGACAAGGGCGCATTGCCGAAGGTAGTAGCAACGCTCCACCCGACCAGGAAGACGCCCGTCGTCGCGATCCTCATTCAGTTCATCATGGCCATAGGCCTCGGACTCGGCGTCGGCCTCGCGCTCACCCCGGAGGTTAGCTTCAACCTGCTGGTCGGGCTGACACTCGTTCTCGCCATCATCCTCATCTACATCGTCTCGAACATCGGGATGGGGCTGTACTACTGGCGTGAGCGTCGCTCAGAATTCAACTGGTTCATGCACTTCCTGCTGCCGCTGGTGACCAGCGTCGTGCTGGCATATTCGGTCGTCAAGTCGTTCCAGCCGTTCCCGGCCGCACCCTACGGATATGCACCCGAGATAGTAGGTGGCTGGATGCTTGTTGGCGTCGGCGTTCTCTACTGGCTGCACCGCACCGGCCGGGAACAGTGGCTCACGAAGGCGGGCGCCATTGTCTCGGAGCGTCCGGAAACCCCCGAAGAGCTCGCGGAAACCCCCACCGCCTGACGATAGGGCGGCCAGCAAGTGACATCTCAGGACCCGTGCCCCCGCCGTGACGGAGGGGCACGGGTCCATGTCTGCCTGCGAGGTAGATGCTTGCGTGCTGGCGGAGAAAGGCGCGGCGACCTTGGCGAGTGACGATAACGGCCCGGTAGCGGTTCTGGGAGGGACCGGGTTCATCGGCGGTTACGTCGCGCGTGCCCTTGCTGCCGACGGTCGCAGAGTGACAGCATACGCTCGGCGGGAACCATCCACGGAAATGCTTGCCGTTCTGAGGGAAGAGGCAGAACGGATAGCGGTCGCTCATGGTTCGATCAGCAATCTGCCTGACCTGGTGGCCAAGGTGAGAGCCATCAAACCGTCGGCCATCGTGCATGCCGCCGCCAACGTCGATGTGCCGTCTCTGCTCAGGGACCCGTACCTGGCGTTTACAGAGAATGTCACTGGGACGATCAATGTTTTTGAGGCAGCTCGGCTGCTCGATGTTCGCAGGGTGATTTTCTTCTCGTCTATCGGTGTTCTGCCACCTCGCCGTTATGAGCCGATCGATGTTAACCATCCGGTGATCCTCGCGCGCAGCGGTCCGGGCACTGGATCGTATGGCGCCGCAAAGGCATCCGGAGAGCTGTTCGCGTACGCATATTGCCAGGCTTACGATCTGGACATTCGCATCATCCGGCCGTCGGCCGTTTACGGCTTCGGCATGCCATGGCATTCCGCTAACAACATAAAGGAACTGGTCGAGCCAGCAGTGCGCGGCGAGCCAGCCGAGCTTGTCTCCGGAGGCACACTGCCGAGAGACTATACACATGTTCAGGACGTCGCGGATCTGACGGTGGCTGTCCTCAATGCCGGCGACGACACAGACAAAATCTTCTATGCCGCGACCGGTCAGGCGCTTGCCGACGCCAATGACGTCGCTGGGATCATTATGGACCTTATCCCCGGTGCTAGCATCAGCGTCTCAAATGCGTCGACGCCCCTCGATGACATGGAAGCGTCATTCCGCGGGATCCTGTCGATTGCAAACTCCCGTGAGCAGCTGGGCTGGACGCCGAGGTTTGCGGACCTGCGCGAGGGAATAGCGGAGTACATATCCCGGTACCGTGATTTCCTGACGGAGGGCGAGCAGGTGAGGGCGCTGGCATGAGATGCTCAAGTCGGTCATCGCCACGGTATTGACCTTGGAGTCGCACATGTCTCGGTTCACCGGAAAGGGCGTCGTCGTAACTGGCGCAGCGCAAGGAATTGGCCTCGGTATGGTGCGGCGCTTCCTTGATGAAGGCGCATCTGTGGTTGCCTTCGACCGGAACGCTGAACAGCTTGAATTGGCCATGAGTAACCTCGGCGACCAGTGCATCCCATTTGTTGGAGACATATCGGTCCACGACGACTGCCGCAGGGCGGTTGAGCTCTGTGTGACGCGCTTCGGCCATATCGACGTGATGTGCGCACACGCGGGAATCGCCGATCCGCTAGGGCTTCTTGAGATGACAGACGAGCACTGGCGGCGTCATCTTGCCGTTAATGTTGACGGGACCATGTACTGCGTGGTCGAGGCCGCACGCGCGATGGCGGGGTCTGGCGGCGGGGCCATTGTCTGCACCTCCTCCATTAATGCCTGGTTCGTGGAGGAAACCCACACTGTGTACAACGTGACGAAAGCCGCGGTGTGGGCCTTGGTCCGCTCCGCAGCGATCGACCTCGCTTCCCACGGCATCCGGGTGAATGGAGTAGCTCCTGGGGTGGCGGATACGCCGCTCGCCGAACTGGTCGTGCATAACGCTGAGCTCGCGCCGCTGTACCTGAAGTCGATACCGCTGAGACGGTTCGCCCAGCCGGCCGACATCGCTGACTGCGCGGCGTTTCTCGCCTCCGACCAGGCGTCGTACATAACTGGCCAGACGATAGTCATTGACGGCGGGCAGACGCTCGGAATCCCCGGCAGCCTTGAGTAGTAAGGAGAGTAGAAGCGCTGACAAGCAAACACGGGCAGATCCCGATCGGCAGTGACGCGCTGACCCAGGCTGCCGTAGCAGCAGGTCGCGGCGATGTCTGTGCGTTGCATGCCGAACTCGTCCGCTGGGGACTGGTCGCGTGGACCTCGGGCAATGTGTCCGCGCGCGTGCCCGGCGCTGAGCTCATGGTGATCAAACCGAGCGGGGTCGAGTATGCCGAATTGACCCAGCAGTCGATCGTGGTCTGCGACCTTGATGGCGTTCCTATGCCCGACTGGCAGGACGGCGCGCCTCGCCCGTCGAGCGACACGTCGTCGCACGCGTACATCTACCGGCACATGCCGGGGGTCGGCGGGGTTGTCCACACGCACTCGCCGTACGCGACGGCCTGGGCCGCGTGCCGTACGCCCATCCCGTGCGTGCTCACGGCGATCGCCGACGAATTTGGTGGCGATATACCGGTCGGACCGTTCGCGCCGATCGGTGGCGACGAGATCGGCCGGGCCGTCGTCCAGACGTTGTCACAGCACCGCTCTCCCGCCGTCCTCATGGCCAGCCATGGAGTCTTCGCGACCGGCCCGACTGCACGCGAGGCTGTCAAGGCCGCGGTGATGTGCGAGGACGCGGCTCGAACCGCGTACCTGGCTCGCCAGCTCGGCGAGCCCGTGCGCCTGACGGACGCTCAGGTCGACGCGCTGCACAATCGCTATGTCCAGGACTACGGGCAGCGCCCGCGAGGGGAAATCCTTCCGTTGACGGCCGAAATCGACGTGCGCCTGGAGCCCAGGACCCGCTCCCGTTGACGCACCTACACGTTCGCGCAGACCGTGGCTATGGCCTGCATGTCGTGCCGCCGACGGGATACAGATGACCGGCACCATCGTGAGGCGGGAGTCCGCCGTAGCCGTCTTGCCAAGACCTCCAGACGGGTCGATACTCCGATAAGGAGCGGATGGCCAGTGCTTGAGCGAATGCTCTTGCTCCGGACTGCTCCCATCAGTTGCACGTGCTCGTAACCATCGGCTGCGGAGTGTACGGACGCCTCGGCAGGCTCCTCGGCGCTGAAAGACGCACTGGAGGGATCATCGCGTTTCAGTCTCGGCGCAGGAGTTAACCGGCTCTTCAGCTTCGACCCGGAGGTGAGCACGAATGACCGCTCCGACGGTGCCCGCGCGACTGACGCTGCGCGAGTTCGATGAGATTTTTGAGGCCGTGAAGAACTGGGGTCGCTGGGGAGACGACGACGAGCGGGGCACCCTCAACTTCATCACGCCCGACATGGTGCGGGCGGCTGCCGGGCTCGTCCGGTCCGGGCGGCAGGTCACGATGTCTATCCCGATGAATAAGACGGCCGGACCGGATAACCCGAACCCGGTTATCCATCACGTGGTGCAGGGCCATGACATCGACCTCCAGTCGAGCACGCTGACGTACGCGCTGGACTATCTCGGAATGGCATTCCACGGCGACTGCCACACGCACATGGACGCCCTGTGCCACATCGCCTACAAGGGCCTGACCTACAACGGCAAGCCGGCCCAGGAGGTTGTGACCTCCCGCGGTGCTACCGCGCTGGATGTCACCACCTGCAGCAACGGACTGGTCGGCAGGGGCGTGCTGCTGGACGTGCCGCGCCACCGGGGTGTCCGCTGGCTCGAGCCGGGCGAGGCTGTCACGCGTGCAGAAATAGAGGCGGTCGAGTCGGCTCAGGGTGTGCGGCTCGGCGAAGGTGACATCTTTGTCTTCCGTACCGGCCTCCACCGGCGCCGCCTGGAGCTCGGCTCCTGGGACAACGGCTACCCGCCGAAGGGCCAGGGCAAGCCCGGTCTGCACGTCGACACGATCCCGTGGATGCACGAGCGCAAGATCGCCGCGTTCCTTCCCGACGGCGACGGTGAAACGGTGCCGAGCAACGTCGAGGGCATGCTCTACCCTATCCATCCTCTTCAGGTCACTGCGATGGGGATGTTTGTGGCCGACTCTCTTCAGCTCGAAGACCTCTCACAGGCCTGTGCAGAGGAAGGGCGGTTCGAGTTCATGGTCGTTGGCCTGCCCCTTCGGCTGCCCGGTGGCACCGGGTCGCCCTGGAACCCTATTGCCATCTTCTGACACTGGCTAAGGAGCGCTTCATGGAACGACGTTTCGATGGCAAGGTCGCGCTGGTGACGGGCGCGGCTACGGGCATGGGGCAGGCGACCGCGGCGCGGCTCGCTGCGGAAGGCGCGACCGTGGCGGTGAACCACCTGCCAGGCCAGGACGCAGGCGAGACGCTCGCCCGAATCAGCGCGGCTGATGGCCAGGGCTTCGCGTTCGCCGCAGACATGCGAGACCCCGAACAGGTCACGGCTATGGTGCGCGGCGTGGCGGAACGGGCCGGACGGCTTGATTATGTGGTGTCCAACGCCGGCATCAATCCGGACTTGAAGTGGGACGAGACGAGTGTCGAGGCGTTCGACCAGCTATTCGAGACGAACGTGCGTGGCACCTGGGTGGTCGCGACAGAAGGTGCTAAGCAGATGATCCGCGAGGGGCACGGCGGTGCTATCTGCTGCGTGAGCTCGATCTCTGCGCACGTCGGCGCGCCGTACCAGACCGCATACTGCGGCACGAAAGGCGCGATCAGCATGCTAGCGAAGGCCCTCGCGTGTAACCTCGGCGAGCACGGCATCCGGATAAACGCGGTCGAGCCCGGATATACGATCACCCCGATGAGCGCGCCGGTCCGGGACGACCCGGCAGCGCTGAAATTCTACGAGGACAGGATCCCGCTGCACCGCGGCGCGCAGCCCGAGGAGATCGCTTCCGTTATCTCGTTCCTGCTGTCCGGCGACTCCAGCTATGTGACCGCCGCGACGCTGCTCGTAGACGGAGGCTTCATCGTCAACGCCGAAATCTAGGAGTGCAGCGGTGACCGACAAGCTCAACAGGCTGCGCGAGGCGATCAGGCGGCCGCTACCGCTCGCTTATCACCCGCTCTACCGCTTCTACGAGGGCGGTTCGCTGACCAGGCAGTTCCGCGGGCTCCCGGACCGGCCGGACGACTGGTGGTCAGAAGACTGGGTCGGCTCGTGCACCACCGCCAACAACTGCGACCCCGACGGCCGGGAACAAGGCCTGAGCTCCGTCGACCTGCCGGGAATCGGGACCGTCCCGCTGAAGGAGATCATCGAGGCGCTGCCCGAACAGATGGTCGGCGCCGCCTTCGCGCACCACTGGGGACCGATCACCGGTGTCCTGGTCAAGCTGCTCTCGCCAGCCGGTCCGGTGCCGCTGCACGCGCACCCGAGCCGGGAGTGGGCGCGCAGGCACCTCGGGTCGCCGTTCGGGAAGACCGAGGCCTGGATCCTTCTTGACACGCCTGGCGACGGCATGGAGCCCGCGCACGCCGGGATGGGCTTCCTCAGCGGAGTCGACCGCGACTGGTTCGCGTCCGCGGTCCGCGCTCGCGATAGCGAGGGCATCCGCGGATCCCTGCACCGCACCGACGTGCACCCTGGCGAGGTGTACGTGGCGCATGCTGGCGTTCCGCACTATCTGGGCCCACGCATATCGTTCATCGAGGTGCAGGAGCCGAGTGACCACATCGTCATCCCGGAGACCTCGGGCGAGGATGATGATGGCGCGACGATGGGGCTGGGCTGGGAGCTCGCGCTCGACATGATCGACTACACCGGCGCGGATGCGGGCCAGACCTTTCGCCGTGCACGCCAGGAACCGCAAGAGCTTCGTACCAGCCGCGGCTCCCGCGAAGTGCGGCTTTTCCAGGACGACGTCCGCCCGTACTTCGACGCCACAGCGCTGGAAGTGGCGGATGAAATGGACACTGACGATGGCAGGTTCAGCATCGCGATTGTCGTGTCGGGCGCCGGCTCGATCGAGGGCGACTTCGGCAGCCAGCCAGTCAGCCGTGGAGAGACGTACGCGCTCCCTGCGAGCGTGCCGTTCCGGGTTCGGGCCGGGCGCGAGCCGGTCCGCATCATCCGATGCCTTGGACCGACGACAGAACCCTAACGAGAGGAATCCCCGGTGTTGGACGCATCGCTGCTGCTTGCTGATTCCCGTGATCGTGTGCAGCGCCAGTACGGGTATGCCGTCGGAATGCACCGTGACGAGCTTGTCACGCCGGCGCTCGTGCTCGACATCGACGCTGCACAGCGGAACATCGACCGCATGGCCAGCGAGCTGAGAGGCATTGGCCCGGCGACAATTCGGCCGCACTACAAAACGCACAAAAGCCCGGACCTCGCTCGCCGGCAAGTCCAGGCGGGCGCCGGCGGTTTGTCGATGGCGACAGTCTGGGAGGCAGCGATCCTGGCCGGCGACGGGTTTGATGACTTGTTTGTCGTCAACACTGTCTCGCATCCGGACAAGATCCGGGTGCTGGCTGAGCTTGCCAGGGAGTGCCGCATTCTCGTTGCCGTGGACGAAGCGGCCAACGCAGCCGCGCATTCCGCCGCTGCGGTCCGGGCCGGATCTACGGTTGGCATCTTTGTCGAGGTCGACACGGGCATGAACCGGTGCGGGGTAGACACAGCAGATGAGACGCTGGCACTGGCACGGCGGATCAGCGAGCTGCCCGGCCTGAGATTCGAGGGAATCACCGGCTACGAAGGCCATTGCACGCTGACGCCTGAAGAAGACCTGCGGCACGCGAAGCAGCACGAGGCGATGCAACTCTTCACCGGCGTCGCCGACTTCCTCGAGGCAAACGGTGTGCCGTGCGCGATCCGCTCAGCAGGGGGCATAGCGACTTGGCGCTGGACGGCGGCCTACCCAGGGATCACTGAGATCCAGGCAGGCTCGTACGTTGTGATGGACAACTTCCACGGGAGGATGGTGCACGGCTTCGAGCACTCACTGACGATCCAGTCCTCGGTGATCAGCAGGCAAAGCAGGCAGGTCATCGTGGATGCAGGCAACAAGTCTGTTGCGGATCCCTACAACGTCACGATCGTCGGCCATGACCTGAAGGTGTTCAGATCCGACGAAGAGCACGGCATCTTCGCCGCGCCCGAGGGCTCGCCGCTCAAGGTAGGCGACTGCGTCGCACTGGTACCCGGGTACTCTCCGAGCACAGTCAACTTCTACGACGTGTTCCACGTCGTGCAGGACGACATTGTCGTGGACGTGTGGCCAGTCATCCCGCGCGGTCCTGGCCACCATGGCCTCGCGCCAGCCGCAGCCGGGGCGCAGGCAGCGGCCTAGCGGGTCGACGGCGATCTGGTGATCACTGAGGAGGCTTGCCGTAGATGGCCGCGATAACCAGGCGCGGCACTGTGGGCGTCTCGTCCTCAACCCGGCCGAACGAAGCCGTCGTTAATCTCGATGCTGTCCGGCTTAACACCCGGGCTGTGCTGCGCAGCGTCCAGCCCGCAGCCGTCCTGGCGGCCGTGAAGGCCGACGCCTACGGCCATGGCGCCTTCGAGGTCGCCCGGGCAGCCATAGAAGCCGGTGCAATCGGGGCCGCTACTGGTGACCTCGAGACTGCGTTGCGCCTCCGCCAGGGCGGCATCAGCAGCTTGATCGTGGTCTTCGCCGGGCCGGTGTTCACCATGGCCGATCTCATGGCGGCGGCCAGTTCCGGTGTGACGCTGACTGCACATGACGCTGCCACCGCGCAGTACTGGTCGAAATCATGCCCTGCACCGCTCAGCGTCTTCATGAAGATCAGCCTGGGCCTTGAACGCCTTGGCTTCCATCCCGAGGAAGCCCCATCCATCGCCCAGCAGGTCCAGAGGTCGGGTTGCCTGACCTTAACTGGCGTGCTGGGCCACCTCCATGCCCCGGTCGAGGCAAGCACCCGGTACGTCCAATGGCAACTTGACCGCTTCGCCGTCGCCCTGGACTCGCTGGCAGCATCAGGGCCACTCCCTGTCCACCGGATCGTCGCTGCTTCGTCGGCGCTCCGCCGCCTAGCGGACCTGCGCTTCGACCAGCGACTCACGGCGGTCGATCCGGGCAGCATCTTGCTCGGCTCGGCGCCACCAGAACACGGCTTGCTGAGTGAGGTCACGCCCGCGCTCGAGCGGATCGCCACTCAACTCGTGCAGGTTAGAGAGGTAAGCCGGGCGGCCCACGCAGATGATGGCCCGTTTCCTGTCCGCCCCGGCATGCGCGTCGGCATCCTTCCGATCGGCCGAGCTGACGGCCTGCCATCCATCGGAGCCGGCCACGTGCTCGTCGGAGGACGCCCAGCAAGGATTTTGCGGATCTGGACAGAGCACACAGCCATCGATCTCACCGACTTGCCGTCCGCAGCGCCGGGAGAGGAAGCCGTCCTTTTCGGCGCCCAAGGAGACAAGACGATCACCGTAGGCGACGTCGCCGCGGTCAATCCCGATAGCAACAGCACTGTCGACATAGGCGTCAGCTTGAGACACTCAGTGCTGCGTTCCTACACCGCTACGCCTATCGAAACGAGACACCATAGGCGGCGAACGAAAGAGGAGCAGTCATGATGGAACACCGGCGGCTGGGCCGCTCGCAATTTGAAGTGTCGGTCGTAGGGCTCGGGTGCTGGCAACTCGGCTCGGACTGGGGTAGTACGCCGCTCAGCGAGGCCGACGGTCTAGCCATCCTGCATGCGGCGGTCGATGCAGGCGTTACGTTTCTCGATACGGCCGATGTATATGGCGACGGCGTTAGCGAGGCGATCATAGGCCGGTTTCTCTCAGAACACGGCCGCGATGGCCTCACGGTGGCGACGAAAATGGGTCAGAGAGCGGATCCGCACGTTGCCCAAGCCTACACCCTCGAGAACTTCCGGACATGGCTAGACCGTAGCCGAAGGAATCTCAACATTGATGTCATAGATCTCATTCAGCTGCACTGCCCGCCGACGGCGGTCTACTCCGACGAGCGCGTCTATGACGCCCTCGACCGGCTGGTCGACGAGAATATCATCAGTGCCTATGGTGTCTCCGTTGAGACCTGCGACGAAGCACTGGCGGCAATCAATCAGCCGCGACTCGCTAGCGTTCAGATAATTCTGAACGTCTTTCGACGTAAGCCTTTCGAGCGTGTCATCCCGGCAGCCGTAGCTGCTAATGTCGGTATTATTGCCCGAGTTCCTCTTGCAAGTGGACTGCTGTCCGGGAGGTATGACACGAGCACAACGTTCGCTCCCAACGATCACCGGAATTACAACATTAATGGTGAGGAGTTTGATGTGGGCGAAACGTTCAGCGGTGTCCCGTACGCAGTCGGAGTTGAAGCCGCGCGGGAAGTAGCTACCCTGACTCCGACTGGGGTGAGCACGGCACAGATGGCTCTGCGCTGGATCATCGACCAGCCGGGAGTGACGACCGTCATTCCCGGCGCACGAAGCGTGAAGCAGGCGGCCGAGAACGCAGGAGCTGGCTCTATTCCGAGCTTGACTAATGAATTGCAAGATGCACTTCGGGATATCTATGACCGCGATATCCGTCAACACGTCCAGGCTCGATGGTAGGCGTCGGTTATCTGGAGAGGATTTGGGAAACGGCTGGTCCGAGGTTGATGGCCTGGCCGGGGCATTGCCGCGCCTTGCTGCCATGGAAGTCCAAATCGTATGGGAGCCATTCGGGGGAGCCATTAGCCAGGCTTCGGCAGGCACACACGGGCACACGCAGGCACATAACAGCAGATCAGTGCCTTCCGTGACCTGCGTAAACGCAGCTCACGGACGCGCTCATTGTCCATGGTAAGGAGAAGGTCTACGGTTCGATTCCGTAAGGGGGCTCTTCAGCGAACTAATTCGAATTCTTGTCCAGCGCCATTTTCGACTCGGCAGCCATTCTGCCTACCATTCGTGATCGCTGTTGCCGTGCGCGCTTCGTCATCCGGCTGCAGGCCCTGCATCGCGGACCGGTGATGGCGGCGCCGGCCGCGCCCGAGCGGTATCGCCGTCACTTTCCAGCCAAGCGAGCCCAGTACGAGGGAGGCGCCGTCGTTGCGCTGCGCTGACCATCAGGCTTTACCGTCGGCGTCGGTTATGCCCCTGAAGAACCGTCGGCCGACCATTAGACCAGCGCCGAAGATGAGCTGATGCACGAGCCCGTGCCCACGCGGGACTTAACGGGCGTTGTCACAGCGAATTCCCGTTCCCGCTGCCGATAGCCAGGAAAATGAGGCCGAGCATGCCCAGCGTCTGTCCCGCCCGGCAGATTCGGCGGACAATCTCGGTCTGCGGGCCCATCGTCGCTTTC
>Ga0187783_10000788_pt1 | contig 23321 bp, 29 predicted proteins | sample 1015_SJ02_MP02_2_FD_132471 | JGI IMG/M metagenome (GOLD analysis project Ga0187783, IMG submission 132471) | Tropical peat soil microbial communities from peatlands in Department of Meta, Colombia - 1015_SJ02_MP02_20_MG | ecosystem: Environmental > Terrestrial > Soil > Wetlands > Peat | place...
CGTGGAGCTTGTACTTGTAATCGGTTCCCATCTTCCGCTTGAACGCGGTGACGGTCCCTTCGGGATTGGAGATCGCCTGGCGTCGTGCCGGTTCCCCGACGATCAACTGACCGTCCTTGGTGAACGCGACGTACGACGGAAACGCCTTGCCTCCGCCCGTCGTGGTGCCTTCGGCACTGGGGATGATCGCGGGTCGGCCGCCTTCCAGCATCGCGGCGGCCGAGTTGCTCGTTCCGAGGTCGATTCCGATAATCTTCGACATGTGGGTCACTCCGGGACCCCTCGCCGCACGGCGGCGGGAGCCCTCCTGATGGCCGAATTAGTAAGACAACACTCGTATAAAAAGGCGGTGTAACTCGCCGGTCCGCCCACCCTCGGAGGGCGAACTTTTCCCCGCCGGCCGGTCGATTCCGGTGTGGCGCCCGAAGGCCCCCGCCTTCTTCTCATCGACCTCGACGATACCGTCTTCGACCATTCGCTCACCTGCCGAGCCGTCCTCGCCGAACTCCGCCGCTCCCATCGGTTCCTTCGGGCCCGGTCGCTCGACGAGGTGACCACGGAGTACGCGCGTCTACTCTGGGACACGCACGCGGACGTCGCGCTCGGGCACCGGGACGTGGAGGACGCCCGGGCCGAGCGGTTCCTGCGCCTCGCGGCGTGGTGCGGAGAGGAGATCGACGGGGAGACCGCCGCGGCGATCTCCCGAAAGTACCGGGCCCGCTACCTCGAGCTTCGACGTCCGGTGGACGGTGCCCCCGACTTTCTCCGATCCCTCCGCGGCTCGATGCGGATCTCCGTCGTGACGAACAACACGCTCTCGGAACAGACCGACAAGCTCGCGTTCCTGGGGCTTCGAAACGTCGTCGACGACCTCGTGACCTCGGAAGAGGTCGGCGCGCAGAAGCCGGATCCCGCGATCTTCCGAGCTGCTCTCCGTCGGGTCGGGGCGACAACGGCGGAGGCGGTCATGATCGGGGACAGCTGGACGAGCGACATCGAGGGGGCTCGGGACGCTGGCGTGCGGGCGATATGGTTCAACCGGTTCGGTCTCCCTCAGCCGTCCCGAGCGACCGTGCCCGAGTTCGCGTCGTTCCGGTCAACGGCGAAGATCCGGCGGCTCCTCCGGGGGAGCCCGTTGGCCGACTGACCCTCGCGGGGGTCGCTCGGTTCCGCGCGCATTATATCGGGCGGCCCACTGCTCGCCCGATGCCCCGTCTTCCCGAGCCGTGGATTCCGGCCGCCCGCAAGACGCTGCCGGCGATGCGCGCCTGGCGGGTCGCGTTTCACAAGGAGCCGGAGCTCTCGCTGCAGGAGAAGCGAACCCGCGACAAGGTCGTCGCAGCGCTGTCGGAGCTGGGCATCTCGTACCAGGCCTTCGACGGATTCACGGGCGTGGTCGGTCTGATCCCGGGGAGCTCCGACCGTCCGGTGGTCGCGCTACGCGCGGACATGGACGCGCTGCCCGTCACCGAAGAGACCCACCTGTCCTACGCGTCGCGCTTCAGCGGTAAGATGCACGCGTGCGGCCATGACGTCCACATGTCCTGCCTCCTCGGAGCGGCCGCGATCCTCACCCGAGAGGGCCGTCGCCCGCGGGGTCCGGTGAAGCTCCTGTTCCAGCCCGCGGAGGAGGAGGGGCAGCGCGGGGGTGCGCTCCCGATGATTGAACTGGGATGCCTCGAGCGGCCGAAGGTGGACTTCGTCGTCGGCCAGCACGTCGAGCCGAATCTCCCCCTGGGCGACGTCGGGTGGCGGTCCGGCCCGTTCTTCGCGGCGGCGGACTTCTTCCGGATCACCGTGATCGGGCGGGGCGGGCACGCGGCGTCACCGCATCAGGGGCCCGACGCGATCGTCGTGGCGAGCGAGATCGTGAACGGCCTGCAGGCGCTCGTGAGCCGGGTGCGGGACCCGCTCGACCCCGTCGTCGTGAGCGTGGGGTCGATCCACGGCGGCACGCGGAACAACATCCTCCCCTCGGAGGTCGTGCTGGAAGGAACGGTGCGGACCTTCCGTCCGGCGACCCGGGATCTCATCGACGTGGCGCTGCACCGCCGGGTCAGCGCGATCGCCCGGAGCCTCGGCGCACGCGCCCGGATCGAGTACCTGCGCGGATACCCCACGCTCGTGAACGAACCGAAGGCGACCCACATCGTCGCGGACGCGTTGCGCGTCGAGTTCGGACAGAAGCACTGCATCGAGGTCCCCGACCCCGTGATGGGGGCCGAGGACTTCGCCCGGTACCTGGAACGCGTACCGGGGACGTTCCTCCATCTGGGCGTGGGGGTCCCCGACCGGCCCGCATCCCTGCACAGCGCGACTTTCGCTCCGGACGAGCGGGCCCTGGTCTACGGCGCGGCAGCGCTCGCCGCGGCCGCCGACGGTCTGCAGCGGAGCGCCGCATGAGCGTCGACGGCTGTCGAGCGGATTTTCCCGCCCTCGCCGCGCGACCGGACCGGCCGGCCCCCACGTACCTGGACTCCGCGTGCATGTCGCTCGTCCCGACGGCCGTGCTCGCGGCGATGGAGGAGTACTACCGGGACTTCCCCGGGTGCGCCGGCCGGAGCCTGCACCGCTTCGCCGAGGAGGTCGGGCGTCGCTACGAGGGGGCCCGCGGGGAGTTCGCCCGGTTCCTCGGTCGATCCGATCCGCGGGGCATCGTCTTCGTGCGGAACGCGACCGAGGCGATCAACCTGGTCGGTCAGGGTCTTACCTACGAGAAGGGCGACCGCGTGCTCGTCACCGACCGCGAGCACAACTCGAACCTCGTGATCTGGCAACGTCTCGCGGCGGAGCGCGGGATCCGTCTCGCCTCCCTCGCGCTCCCCGACGATGGCACGTTCGACGGGGACGCGCTCGAGGACGAGCTTGCCCGCGGCGTCCGCCTGGTGAGCTTCTTCCACACGTCGAACCTCGACGGGCGGTCGCTGCCGATCCGCGAGATCACCGAGCGCGCGCACGATCACGGGGCGCTCGTCCTGTTCGACGGTTGCCAGGCGGCGCCGCACGTGCCGGTGGATCTCGACCGGGCCGGCGTCGACTTCTACGCGATCTCCGCGCACAAGATGTTGGGGCCGACCGGGATCGGGGTGCTGGCCGGCGCGCCGGGTCCGATCTCCGAGCTGCGGCCGCTCCTGCTCGGCGGGGAGACGGTCGAGTGGAGCACGCTGACGGCCCACGAGCTGCGTCCGCCGCCGCACCGATTCGAAGCCGGACTGCAGAACTACGCCGGGGTGATCGGGGCGCGCGCGGCCCTCGACTACCTGCGGCGAGTGGGGCTCCCCGAGATCGAGGCCCGCCAGCGGGAGCTCAACACGCACGTTACGCGCGCGCTCGCGGGGGAGCGACGGGTGCACGTGTTCGGCCCCCGCGACCCCGGCGAGCGCCCGAGCATCTTCGCCTTCGCACTGGACGGGGTCGACCCGAACGACGCGGCGGTCTTCCTCGACGAGGGCCACGACGTTATGGTTCGGTCGGGGATGCACTGCGTCCACTCGTTCTACGAGCGACGGGGACTCCCGGGCAACGTCCGCGCCTCGTTCTACTTCTACAACGACCGTCACGACGCCGACCGGCTCGTCGCCGGGCTCCGCGAACTGCTGGAGCGTGTCCCCGGCCCGCCCGTCAGCGGTACATCGGCTGCGAGCTCTGGGTCGGCGCGTCCCCGCGCCCCCGCTCGGCGGCGTGGCGCTGGATCGACAGGAGCTGCTGCTCGATCCGCTCGGCCTCGGCGTAGAGCGGGACGGGGTCGAGCGGCGTCCGCAAGAGGATCTGGTTGATCGTCTCGATCACCTTCGCCGCCGCGCGCGCGTCCGGGTAATCCGACTGCGCCTCGGCAAGGAACGTGAGCACGTCGAACCCGCGCCGGCGGCCTTCGTTCAGGAGGACCCCGGCGATCCCGGTGATGACGCCCTCGGCGAAGGGGCTCATGTTGGGTTCGATGTACAGTTCGCGCGCCTTGCGCGTGCTCGCGACACCGTAGACCTTCACGTCGGTGAGACGCGAGCCCCGGCCCCCGCGTGCGGCCCGCGGTGCGGCATCGACCACGAGCCCCTCCGGGGAGACGAGCAGGGAGCAGCGCTGCTCCTGCACCCAGTCGAGGATCGAGGTCGCGAGCGGGTGGATGACGGTCGGCGCGGGGTGGAACTCGGAGACGAACGCGACGATCTTGTCGGCGCCCCGCCCGGCGCGGTCGGCCGGCGGGCGTCCCGCGTAGATGCGCACGGGATGCTGCGGGTCCCCGTTGCGGACGAGGGAGACGGTCGGGAAGGCGGGCGACTCGACGATCCCGATCTGTTCCATCTCGAGCGTATCGATGAGGTAGTTCGCGACGATCGAGCTCACGAGCCCGACGGACGGGAAGCCGTCGATCACGATCGCGCCTTCGACGTCGATCCGCTTGATCTCGTAGATCCGGACCTGGTCCGGGTTCATGGACATCTCCTACAGTGACCTCTCGACGATCTGGCCGAGCTCTTTCGACAGGAGGTCGACGACGTTCTTGGTGAGGGCGCGGCGGACATCGGCGGGGAGGGCGTGCAGGCCGAGCCGCGCGGTCGCCGCGCCGACGCGCACGAGGGCCGCGTACTCGGTCGCGCGGGCGGCGAGGAGGTCGCGGACCGCCTCGCGGAGGTCGGACTCCAGCTGCGGGTCCTCCTTGAGCGTCTTCTCGAGGTGCTTGCGGATCTCGTCCTTGACGATATCCCGCGTCGCCTCGCGGACGAGCTCCTCCGGGCGGAGGAGGTCGCGGGCGCTCTTCGCGAGCATGTCGAGCGGCTCGCCGGACGAGCTGTCGTCCGCCATCGCGCGCCCGAGTCGGGATGGGCCCATAAGGGTTTGGACGAACGGGACGCGCGCCCGCCTCCGCCGAGAGACAACCCTTATCCCGCGTCCGCGTTCGGCGGCCGGTGTGGGCCGGTAGATCAGCGGAAGATCGCTACCTTGGCAAGGTAGAGGTCGCGAGTTCAAAGGGGCGGGCGAGCGACCCGTCCGGAGACTCTCGCCCGGTCCACTCCCCACTGGTCACGGCGACCGATTCGGCAGCTGTCGAGCCCTAGCACCGACACGAAGGCTAGCGCTTTATACCGGCCCCCGCCTGCCTCGCCCTCGTGGAAGCCGAGATCCGCGAGAAGATGGCCGGGGAGGTCGTGCTCTCGCCCCACCCGGGCCGGACGCTGCGGAAGTGGCGCGAGGATTTCGGCATCTCGCAGCGCGATCTCGCGCGCCATCTGCAGACCGTTCCGTCCGTGATCAGCGACTACGAGTCGGAACGCCGTGAGCCCCGGCGCCGGCTTCATCCGTCGCTACGTCGACGCGCTCATCGCGGTCGACGCGGACCACGGCGGGAAGGTCGGCCAGCGACTGGGCGTCCATCCGCACTCGGACGGGATCCTGGGAATGCGAGAATTCGCCGTCGCGATCCCGCTCCGCTCCTTCGCCGACCGTCTCGCGGCCCGCGCCGTCTCGCGCGTGGACCTGCACCGCGACATCCACGGGTACACGGTTCTCGACGCGCCGCGCGCGATCCTCTCGATCGACGCGTCACACTTCGCCGAAGTGTTCGGCTGGACGACGCAACGCGCGCTCATCTTCTCGAACGTGAAGTACGGCCGCTCGCCGATGGTCGCGATCCGGGCCCACCCGTTGAAGCCGGCCGCCGTCGTCTTCGCGAACCCCGGCCGGGTCGACCCGCTCGCGGTGAGGCTGAGCGAGGTCGAGAACATCCCGCTCCTCACGACCGCCCTCGCGGCGCCGGCCGTTCTCGGACGGCTCGAGGAGTTCTAGCATCAAGGGAGCAGTTGTGGACGCAGGAATCGTGAGCTACGGAGCGTACGTCCCCCGGTACCGGATCACGCCGAAGGAGATCGGCCGCGTCTGGGGGTCGGACGGCGAAGCAATGGGCCAGGGCCTGAACGTCCACCGCAAGAGCGTGCCGGCGCCCGACGAGGACACGATCACGATATCGACCGAGGCGCTGCGCGTCGCGCTCGTGCGGGGAGCGATCGACCCCCAGCAGATCGGGGCGATCTATGTGGGCTCCGAGTCCCACCCGTATGCGGTGAAGCCCACCGCGACCGTCGTCGCGCAGGCGGTCGGGGCGACGCCGAACCTGACCGCCGCCGACTTCGAATTCGCGTGCAAGGCGGGGACCGCGGCGATCCAGACGTGCCTCGGCCTCGTCGGCGCCGGAATGGCCCGCTACGGGGTCGCGATCGGGACCGACACCTCGCAAGGAGCGCCCGGCGATGCGCTGGAGTACTCGGCGAGCGCGGGGGGAGCGGCGTTCGTCATCGGCCGCGAGCACGTGATCGCGCGCGTGGAGCGAACGCTCTCGTACACGACCGACACGCCCGACTTCTGGCGACGGGAGGGGCAGCGGTACCCGAGCCACACCGGTCGCTTCACCGGAGAGCCGGCGTACTTCCGCCACGAGACCGAATGCGCGCGCCGCCTGATGGAGGCGTCCGGCACCGAACCCAAGGATTACCGGTACGTCGTTTTCCACCAGCCGAACGGAAAGTTCCCGCAACGCGTGGGCAAGCAGCTCGGCTTCACCGACCAGCAGATGCGCTACGGGCTCGTGACGCCGTTCATCGGCAACACCTACTCGGCCGCGGCGCTGCTCGGACTCGCGAACGTCCTGGACCACGCGTCGCCCGGCGACCGCGTCCTCATGGTCGGCTACGGATCCGGCGCCGGTTCGGACGCGTTCGACCTCACGGTCACGGACGAGCTCGCGACGTACGACAAATCGTACGGCCGCCCGGTGCAGTCGTATCTCGACAGCGGTATCGAGCTCACCTACGGCGTCTACGCGAAGTACCGCGGCAAGATCCACATGGGGGAGAACTAGCGTGCGCGACGTCGCCGTCCTGGGCGTCGGGATGACCAAGTTCGGGGAGCTCTGGGACCGTTCGTTCCGCGAGATCGGGATCGAGGCGGGGCTCCAGGCGCTCGTCAACGCGAAGCTCTCCAGCCAGGACCTGGGCGCGCTGTACCTCGGGAACATGGCCTCGGGCTCGCTCATCGACCAGGAGCACATCGGACCCCTCATCCTGGACTACGCGGGCCTCGTCGGGCGTCATCTGCCCGCCGTCCGGGTCGAGGGCGGCGGCTCCTCCGGCGCGCTGGCACTCCACGAGGGGTATCTCGCGGTCGCGAGCGGACTCTACGACTTCGTCGTGGTCGGAGGCGCCGAGAAGTTGACGGACGTTCCCGACGAGACCGGGAACCGGATCACGAGCGCCACCGCGGACCACGAGTGGGAGGTCGTCTTCGGGGCGACCCTGCCGTCGCTCTGGGCCCTCATCGCCCAGCGGCACATGCACCAGTACGGCACGACCCGCGAGCAGCTCGCCCGGGTCGCCGTCCATGCCCACGAGATGGGGTCGAAGAATCCGAACGCGCACTTCCGCAACAAGCTCACGCTGGAACAGGTGGTGGGCGCGGGACCGGTCGCCGAGCCCCTCGGCGTGTTCGACTGTGCGCCGCTCTCGGACGGCGCCGCGGCGGTCGTCCTGGGTCCCATGGAGACCGCGCGCAAGTACACCGACCAGCCGATTCGCATCGCCGCGAGCCAGATCGCCTGCGATTCCATGGCGGTGCAGCACCGGGCCGACGTGACGACCCTGGCGTCGACGGTGGTCGCCGCGCGCCGGGCGTTCGAGCAGGCCCGACGGGCCCCCGCCGACGTCGACGTCGCCGAGATCGACGACTCGTACACGATCGCGGCGTTGCTCGCGCTCGAGGACCTCGGTTTCTCCGAGAAGGGGCGCGCCGGGGCCGACTTCGAAGCGGGACGTTACCTCGCCGGTGGCGAGCTCCCCGTCAATATGTCGGGCGGCCTCAAGGCGCAGGGCCGGCCGTTCGGCGCGGTCGGCGTCGCGCAGGTCGTGGAGCTCGTTCGCCAGCTCCGCGGCGAGGCGAAGGAGCGGCAGGTGAAGGACCCGACGCTCGCGCTCGCGCACGACCTGGGCGGAACCGGAGCGACGAGCGTCGTCACGCTCCTCGAGCGGGCGAACTGAGGAGGTTCAATGTCGATCGCACGTTTCTGGCGCGAAACCCCGCGGCGGTACAACCTGGGAGGGTCGAAGTGCACGATGTGCGGGACCGCCTACTTCCCCCCGCGGACGGTCTGTCCCACGTGCGCCCACCACCGGGAATCGATCGGCAAGATGGTGCCGTTCCAGCTCTCGGGGGACGGCGAGGTGTTCTCGTTCACGGTCGTCCATGACGCGGCCGAGGGGTTCGAGATGCAGGTCCCGTACGTCCTCGCGCTCGTCAAGACCGTCGAGGGACCGGTCCTGACCGGCCAGATCGTCGACCTCGACCCGCGGGAGGTCCGGATCGGCCTCAAGGTCCGCGCGACGTTCCGCAAGCTCCGCGAGGAGGGTCGCGCCGGCGTCATCCACTACGGCTACAAGTTCGCGCCCGTGGAGGATCTCCCGATCCTCCCGCCGGGAGGCCGGCCCGAGGCGGCCCGCGCCCCGGCGCCGCGGGAGAGCGACCGGGCGTCGGCGTGAGCGCACCCGAGCGGCGGAACGGGGCGCCGCCCCCGGCCGACGAGGAGCCGCCGGCGGACGAGGAGTACGCCCGCACCTACGCCGCCGGGTACGAGGAAGGGGTCCGCAGCGGGCTCCGCGAGGTCCTCCAGCACGCCTCGCGCGGCCACACCGCGCAGGAGCTGCGCATCCTGGTCGAGAGCCGGCTCGCGCGGCTCGACGAGGAGGTCGAGCTCAAACGTCGCAGCCTGCTCGCGCCGCCGCGCCGGCCCGCCTGGGGCTCCCTCTTGCGCGCCCCGCAACCGGCCCGGCCGTGGGTCCCGACCGTGGGGACGCCCACGCCGACCGGGACCCGCCTCTCCCCGGGTCGGAGCATCCTCTTCCGGGAGGAGAAGCCGGCGCGGGCGGTCGAGCTCCTTCGGGCGAACGTCCACGAGTTCCCCCGGGCCGCGCTCGTCTCCCTCCGGCCGCCCGAGCTGCCCGGACTCTCGCGGGAGCGGCGGATCGACATCGTGCCCAGCGGCTCCGACCCCGCCGGCGGCGCCCGGCTCTCTCCCGGCGAGATCGGCGGCCACCTGCGGGAACCGACCGAGTCGCCCGGGGGAGCGCTCGTCTACGTGGACGCCCTCGAGTACCTTGCCGGCGAGTACGGGCTCGACCTGACGCTGAAGTTCGTCAACTGGCTCATCGCGCAGGTCGAACAGACCTCCTCCGCGCTGATCGTCTCCTTCGACCGGCGCTCGCTCGACACGCGCGAGATGAGCCGGCTCGAGCGCGCGTTCCAGACGGTAACGTGAGAGCTGCGCCCTCTCGGGGTCCGGTCCCGGTCGCGGCCGGCCCGCGGCCGGCCGCCTAAGTACCCCGACCGGTTCGAGCGGCGTTGAAATGCCGTCGGCCCAACCGGGGATCTTCGCCGTCGGCGCGTCCACGCACCTGATCCTCGAGTTCGACCGCCTCCCGCAGGTCCCCGCGCGGGCGCTGGTCGGCGCGGTCGCCGACCTGCGCGCGCAGGGAACCGCGGCCGCGGCGGCGAACCAGGTCGTCGCGTTCGGCCCGGAGCTCTGGCGCGAGGTCGCCCCGTCGGGGATCGCGCCGGACGTGCACGGGTTCCGCGCCGACGTGGTCGGACCGGACGGCTACCGGATGCCGGCGACGCAGCACGATCTCCTCGTCTGGTGGTCGGGAAGCTCGTTCGACGTGCTGTTCGACGACGCTCGGGTGGCGCTCGCCGGTCTCCGGGCCCTCGCCGCCCCGGCCGCGGAGACCTCGGGGTGGACGTACCGGCGCAACCGGGACCTCACCGGCTTCGAGGACGGCACGAAGAACCCTCCGCCCGGAGAGGCGCCCGGGGTCGCCCTCGTTCCGCCGGGCCGTCCCGGGGCCGGAGGAAGCGTGCTGCTGGTCCAGAAGTGGAAGCACCGGGCCACGAGCTGGGACGCGCTCTCGACCGCACGCCAGGAGGAGGTGATCGGCCGGACGAAACCGGAGAGCGTCGAACTCGACCCGAATCCGGCGACCTCGCACGTCCGCAAGACCGACCAGGACGTCTTCGGCAACATCTACCGGCGCAATTTCCCGTATGGCCAGGTGACGGACCACGGGACGATGTTCGTGGGCTTTTGCTCCGAGCCCGGTCCCCTCGCCCGAATGCTCGACAGCATGGCCGGGATCCCGGGAGGGGTCCGGGACGCCCTCACCGATTTCGCCGAGGTGCTGACGGGAGGGTACTACTTCGTCCCCTCCGTCGAGGCGATCGACGGGTTCCGCTCGGCCGCGAACGGACCCAGCCCGTAGACCGCCCGCCGACGGCGCGTGCCGGAGGATGGAAAAGCATAGGACCCCCCGCGGGGAGTTTCGTCGGTCCGGGCCGACCGATGAACGTCGCGTTCTTCACCGACTCCTACAGCCCGATGCGGGACGGCGTGGCGAGCGTCACCGAGGGTCTCGCGCGCTCGTTGCACAAGTTGGGCCATTCGGTGCACGTCTTCGCGCCCAATCCGAAGGTCGGGGCGCGGACGGTAGACTCCGAGGTCGACGGGATCTCGGTCACGCGCGTCCGCTGCCTCCCCGTGCCCCTGTACCAGCAGTACCGCTGGCCGCTGAACCCGTTCGCGCTCCTGCGCGAGCGGCGCGGCGTCGGCGACGCGGATGTGATTCACCTCCACTCGCCCGGCGGGATCGGCAGCGCCGGCTTCCTGGCGTCCCGCCGCTTCGACCTCCCGCTGGTCGGGACGTTCCACACCAACATCCGGGAGATGCAGTCGAGCGTGCCGGCGCGGTTGCTGGTCCCGACGTTCTTCCGCGTCGCCGCGTGGTACAGTCTCGGCACGTACTGGAGGTGCGACGTGGCGACGGCCCCGTCGTACGCTGCGCGGGACGTCCTACTGGAGGGAGCGCGCAAACCGTTCCGGTATCCGATCGAGGTGGTGCCGAACGGCATCGACGTCGACCGGTTCCGTCCCGGTATCCGCGTGCCGGACTGGCGGGCACGCTGCGGCCTTCCGGAGGACCCGCTCGTCACCTACTTCGGCCGACTCACCGTGGACAAGGGCGTGCACCGATTCCTGGACGCGCTCGAGGAGGCGCTCCCCCGGATCAACTTCTCGGCGATCATCGGGGGATCCGGCCCGGAGGAAGGCCAGGTCCGCGCGCGACTGGCTCGGGTTCCCGGGCTCGCGGAGCGGGTCCGGTACGTGGGGCCGGTGACCGAGGAGGAGAAGCCGTCGCTGCTCTCGCAGTCGGACCTCTTCGTCCTCCCGTCCACATCGGACACGTCGAGCGTCGCCCTCCTTGAGGCGATGGCGTCCGGCTCCGCGGTGCTCGCGCCCGCGGTGGGAGGCGCGTCCGAGGTCGTCGAGGACGGGGTGACCGGCCGCCGGGTCGACGTGCTCGAGCCCGGCGCCGTCTCGCGGGCGCTCTTCGACCTGCTCGACCGGCCCGACGAGCGGCGCCGGCTCGCCCATCGCGCGACCGAGCGCGTTCGGCGGACGGGATCGCTCGAAACGATGGCCCGTCGCTTTATCTCTCTCTACGAGATGGTACGGGAGACGCGCATTTCCCGTGACCGCCACTCCACTAGCTGAGATCGATGCCCTCGCGACGCAGCTCGCGAGCGGCCGCCACGACGCGTTCTCCCAGCGGGCTCTCGCCCGAGCGTCCGAGGAGTACCTGTCGCGCCGGCGGGCGCCGCTCGCCCACGTCGCGATCACCGCGGACGGCAAGGAGTACCCCAATCTCTACGCGGTGATCGCCGACCCCGCCGCGCGGTTCGAGACCGGCGAGCTCCGGCTCGACCCGGCGCCGACCCTGGGGCCGTCGTGGCGGTTCCTCCTTCCGTTCGAGCGGATCACGTTCGACCGCGACGGCTCGGTCGACATCCATCCGCTCGAGCCCGGACCTCCGATCCGCGCGATGGCCCGGGTGCTCGTGCGCGAGCACTACCTACTGCGCTCGCGCGAGGACGAGGAGCGGGGTGCCGCCACCGGGGCGGGACTCGAGCTCCGCGGCATCGCCGGCACGATCGCGGAATCGGTCGCGGCCTGCCGCGAGGAGGCGATCGTTCCCTTCGGCGCGGCGTTGCTCTGCTACCTCCCCGAAGAGCGGTTCCGCTACGAGTTCGACGTGATCAACTCGAACCTCCTCCCCGACCCCCGCGCCGGCCGCCTGTCGCCGGGCAAGCGCGTCAAACGGACGTCCCGGCTCGCCTGGTCGCTCGACCAGTACATCGCCCGCTCCGACCTCTCGCTCCTCGGCGTGCGGAGCCTCGAGGTGCTCGTCGAATCGTCGGGTCTCACGTCCGTCGAGCTCTCCCACGTCTTCGGCGGCGTCCGCGAGCTGGTCGATTCCGCGCTCCAGGGGCTCGTGCAGCACCGCTTGGTCTCGTTCGACCGGCGGACGGGGATCTATCGCGCCCGGTTGGACGGGTTCGTGCCGGCGGCCACGGCGACCGCGCCCCACCTCGAGGTCGCGCCGCCGGGAGCCGACCCGGCGCTCCGGACGAGCGTGCAGGAGCTCATCGCCGCCGCGGACGCTCGCGCGACGTGCCCCCTCTGCGGGGCCGCCCTCCCGCCCGGGCCGCGCTCGATCCTCTGCGATAACTGCTCGGCCCAGGTCGGCCCGGGCTAACGGTCGGGAACGGGCCTGTCGGGACTCTCCGCCCCGGGCGCCGAAGCGCCCGGGACCTTTGAACCCGAGATTGCTGGCTTAGAAGGCCAGTACTTTGTCCCAGCTAAGCTACAGGCCCGGGAGACCGGACGGACCCCCGTTCCTTAATCCCTTTCCCGAGCGGGCGCAGCGCCGGCGGAGGCGACCAGGTGCGCGAGACGGAGCGGCTCGGGCCAGTACCCGCGGACCGCGGTGCGTCGCACGAGGGCGACCGCGTCGGCGGCCCGACACCCGACTGCGGTCGCGAGGATCGGCGTCTCCCCCGTAGGGACCCGGACGAGCCGGTGGGCCCGGAGGAGTCGCCAGCGGCGCGCCGCGTCCCGACCGAACCACGTCTTCAGCGCCGCGTGGATCCGCTCGAAGTCCGGCGGCCGGCGGGTAACGGCGACGACGGGCAGCCCCAGCTCCGCGTGAATGCGGTCCAGGTCGAGGACGTTGAACCCGCCGACAACGGCCCCGTCGAGGAGGAGCGCGCGCACGCCGTCGAGCGCGCCCACGGACCGCACGAGCCGGACGACCACCTCGGTCCCGTCGGTTCCGTCGACTGTGACGCGCGCGAGGCGGGCCGCCTCGACGTACGCGGGGGCGGAAACGACGACCGCCGCGAGGGGCGCAAAGTGGTCGGAGCGCGCGAACGCGCCGTCGTCGACGCCGATGACCCGCGGGTGCGCTTTGGCGAGCGCCCGACGCAACGCTAAGACGCCGGCGCCGCTTGATGGGGGGGCATGGCGACGCCCCCGACGGTGTACGTTCGTTGCCCGTCGTGCGGGTCGGACCTTCGCGTCGTGCTGGCGACGGAGCCGCCGACCCAGTGGTTTCCGTGCCCGCACTGCCGCGTTCCGGTGCCGGTCGTCGTGCCGCGCGACCCGCCTCCGCTCTACACCTGGGAGGTGCTGCCGGGGCTTTACCCCGCGCTCCCGCGCCCCCGGGTCCCCAAGTGGCGCGTCCGGCGCGCCGCGGCGGTGGCGCTCGTCGTCGTGGCCGTCGTCGCGGCTGGACTCACGGCGGGACTCGCCTACGCGGCCTGGTACGCGAACCAGCCCGCGACGTTCACGGTCAACGGCACGGTCTTCCACGCTTCCGGAGGTACGGACGTGCCGCTCGCCGGTGCGGTGGTGACGCTCACGAACGACGTGAATCAGTCGACGAGCCAAACGACCGGCTTTGACGGATCATTCTCGTTCACCGGCGTCCGCGAGGGAGGGGTCGCGCTCAACGTGACCGCGACCGGCTACGCGCCGGTGACGGTGTGGACCTTCGCCTCGCTCGTCTATGCGGCGCCGACCACGGGCCTCGGGATCGTGCTCACGCCGGGCAGCGCGGCGAACGGCTCGACGGTCACGCTGAGCCCCTTCCCGGACCTCGAACAGTTCCTGGCGTCGGTCGGCGCGGGCGCGGTGCTGCTCGGGATCGTCGCGCTGGTCGCGGGGTTTGCCGCGGTCGTGACCCTTCGGTCCGACCGCCCGGCGGTGGGCGTCGTCGGCGGTGCGGCGGGACTCCTCGCCCCGCTCGCGCTGGTCTACCTGAGCCTCGCCACCGCGCTCCCGCTCGTGATGGAGGTCACCGCGGTCACGGCCGGAGCGGGCGCGTTCGTTCTTGCGATGCGCGTCGTCCAGATCGCGCAGACCGGTCCGGCGCCGGACCCCGACTAGGGGCGACCGCGCGCGCTCGGGAGCGCGTGGCGCGGTGACTCGGCGATCGGGCGCCGGCTGGCGTACCCGCCCGTCAGCGAATGGTAGAAGCCCACCTTCGACTCCCCGCGCTGCCAGCAGAGGAAGACGACCTCGCCTTCCTGGAGACCGTAGAAGTCAACCAGGCCGCTCTCCAGGTCTTTGACCTCGATCCCTTCCTTCCGAAGCCCGGCGACCGCCTCCTCGAGCCGTCGCGTCAGGTTCTGCCACTCGGCGTCCAGACGCACCTTGAGCCCGTGGTCCGCGTGGTCGGGCGCGTCGACATCCCGGCCCCAGAAGTTGGAGAGCCGGTGGGACTCCTCGTGCACTTCGCGGAGCCGGACGACCCAGCCGCGGAGGCGAGGAAGGAGCTGCTCGAGCTCCGCCACTCGCTGGTCCGCCTCCTCGGGCGTCCACAGACGTGGGGGGTTGGGGACAGCCGAGCCCTCGCCCTCGTTCCCGGCGTGATCCAAAGCGCTCCCTCCCAGTTGTACCATGCCGGCACCCTATTTACGGGGACGATAGGCGTCGGGTAAGCGCGTCCGGACGTTCGCGTGGGGACGCGCGACGGTCATTCCGGGCCGGGCGGCACCCGAATCACGGACCATCCGGCGCCTCGGTACGCGGCCTCGACCTCGTCGGCGTGGCTGGCGTCGCGCACTTCGAGCTCGAGCTCGACCGTTACCTCCCCCGGCGGCCGGTCGGGGGACTCCCGGTCGTGGTGGATGTGGCGGACGTTCGCCCCGTGGTGGGCCGCGACCGACAGGAAATGCTCGAGCTGACCGGGCAGGTCGCGCAGGGGAGTCCGCAACCGAAGGAGCCGTCCCTCGGCCGCGAGGCCGATGAAGAGGATCCGGTCCAGGAGGAACGGGTCGAGGTTACCGCCGCTCACCACCAGCACGACCGGACCGTCCGCGGTGAGCTCCGGATGTTCGAGCAGCGCCGCCAGCGGAGTCGCGCCCGCGCCCTCGGCGAGCAACTTCGCCTGCTCCAAGAGGAGGAACGAGGCCCGCGCGATCGTGCGGTCCTCGACCGTCACCGCCTTCGCCCCCGCGTCGCGGAGGATCCGGAACGGCAGGTCCCCGATCTGTCGGGTCGCCAGCCCGTCGGCGAACGTCCGGGGCCTTCCCCCGAGGATCACCCGGCCCGCCTCCAGCGACGGACGTAGGTTGTCGGAGCCGGACGGCTGGGCGGCGACGATCTCCGCGGAACTCCCGCGGCCCCGCACCGCGGCCGCGATTCCCGAGAGCAGCCCTCCGCCGCCGACCCCGGCGACGATCCGCCGCGCGTCCGGCAGGTCGTCCAGGATCTCCAGCCCGATGGTGCCCTGGCCGGCGATGACGAACGGGTCGTCGTAGGGGTGAACGTAGGCCAGGTGCTCCTCCTCGGCGAGGCGGACGGAGTGGTCGTGCGCCTCATCGTAGTCGGTGCCCTTGAGGATCACGTGGGCGCCCTGGGCGCGGGTGAGGCTGACCTTGAGGGGCGAGGCGTTCTCCGCCATCACGATCGTCGCCGGGACTCCCCGTACTCGCGCCGCCCACGCCACGCCCTGTGCGTGGTTGCCCGCGGAGGCCGTCACGATCCCCCGCTTCGCCTCCTCCGGCGTGAGCTGCGCGAGGCGATTCGTCGCTCCGCGCAGCTTGAACGCCCCCGTATGCTGAAAATTCTCCAGCTTGAGGTAGACCGGGGTATCGGGAAGCCCCGAGAATCGCGGGGCTCGCACGAGGGGTGTGCGTACCACCTTGCCCGATATGGTCCGCGCGGCGCGCTCGATATCGTCGAGCGTCACGGCCAGCTCGGTCGTCATCTCGCGCCGCGGGCGCACCCCGCGTCCGGGCTTAATCGTTCGGGTACCGATCCGCGTTCCCTCTTCGCTTCGCCCGACGCGTCGCTCTCTACGCGCGCGTTCAGAGACCGCGGTCCCGCCGCCGCCGATTTACCTCGAGAAAAATCGATTCTCTCTCGGTGTTGTCGCTCATTTCTCGGCAGGTCTTATATAGGGTACGTTTCTCCCCCGTCCCCACTGGAGGCAGGACCCCCTATCGACTCATGGCACGACGTCACCGTCCAAGGCGAGGATCCCTCGCCTTCTCCCCCCGGTCCCGAGCGGCGCGGCCCGTGCCGCGTATCCGTTCGTGGCCCGCGGGGCCCGCCAAACCCGCGATCGAGGGGTTTGCCGGCTTCAAGGTTGGGATGACCCACGCCTTCATTGTTGACTATCGGAAGCGATCGACGACCGCGGGCCAGGAGGTGGCGATCCCCGTCACGGTGGTCGAAGTGCCGCCGCTACGCGTCGCCGGTGCCCGCATCTACCGGCGGGGCCCATACGGTTCCCGCGTCGCGGGCGAGGTCTGGGGCGCCGGCGCAGCGGCGGAGTTGGCCCGCCGGATTCCCGCGCACCCGGCCAGCCCCGAAGCAACGGTGGCGGCCTTTGCGAGCCTGGAGGGCGATGAGGTGCGCTTGCTGGTCCACACCCAACCGCATCTTGTCACAGGAACTCCGTCGAAGACGCCCCAGCTCTTCGAGGTGCGCGTCTCGGGCGAGAAGTTCGAAGACCGGCGCGATTTCGCGGTGAAGCAGCTCGGTCAGGAGCTCTCCGCCGACCAGCTGACGAAGGAAGGAGAGTTCCTCGACGTCCTCGGCGTGACCAAAGGGTTCGGTTTCCAGGGGCACATCCAGCGTTGGGGGGTGAAGCTCCAGCCCCGGAAGAACTCGAAGCATCGGCGCATGATCGGAACGCTCGGGCCCCACAACCCGAGCTTCGTGACGTACCGGATTCCCCAGGCCGGCCAGCAGGGGTACCACCGCCGCACGCAGTTCAACATGCGCGTCCTCAAAGTGGTGCGCGACCCGCGGTCGGATCCGGTGACGCCCGCCGGGGGTTTTCCGCACTACGGTGAGGTCCGCAGCTCCTGCATCGTCCTCCACGGCTCGCTGCCCGGCCCCGCGAAGCGGCTGCTCCGCTTCCGCACCCCAATGCGCAGCCGGGTCGCGTCGGTCGAGAAGGTCGACCTCCGCTACTTCAGCACAAGGTCGAAGCAGGGCGTATGACGAGTCCCGACGCTCCCGAGGAGGGGCCGGCTCCGAAGGAGCACGGGACCCCGCACCACCGCGTGCATCTCGTCGGGGTCGACGGAAAGTCCGGAGCCACCGTCACGTTGCCCCTCGCCTTCTCCACCCCGTTCCGACCGGACCTCATCCAGCGTGCGGTCGTGGCCGCCCAGAGCCACCGCCGCCAACCCCACGGGACGAGCCCGACCGCCGGCGACCGGCACTCGGTCGAGTGGTCGGGCAAGGGTAAGGGGGTCGCGCGTACGCCGCGTCTCATGGATTCGATGCGCGGCGCCCAGGCACCGAACACCGTCGGTGGGCGGCGCGCGCACCCACCGCGCGTCGCAACGATCTGGACGAAGAAGATCAACCGCAAGGAGCGCCGGCTCGCGTTCGCGTCCGCGCTCGGCGCCACCCGCCAGGCGAAGCTCGCGACCGCGCGCGGTCACGAGCTGCCGAGCGGGCTCACCCTCCCGCTCGTCCTGGCCGACCCGGTCGAGACGATCAACACGACGGCGGATGCGCGCCGTCTCCTCGAGCGCCTCAAGCTCTGGGGGGATGTAGCCCGGGCCCGCAACGGGACCCGCGTTCGCTCCGGACGAAGCGCGCGGCGCGGACGCGTCCGGTCGACGCCGCGCAGCCTGCTGCTCGTGACCAGCGCGGCCGGTCGCGCCCGGGGATTCCACAACCTCGCCGGCGTCGACGTCGTCCCGGCGCCGCGCCTCGCGACCGAGGACCTGGCGCCGGGCGGGACCGCCGGTCGCCTCACGCTCTTTTCCCAGTCGGCGCTCGAGTCGCTCCGCACGCGTCTCGGGGAGGCGTCCCCGTGAGCGAGCTTCGGCACCGCGTCGTCCTGCACGCGTACGTGACCGAGAAGTCGATGGACGAGATGGAGCGGCTGAACAAGCTCGAGTTCGCCGTCGACCGGCGGGCCAGCCGCGCCGAGATCAAGCGCGCGATCGAGGGCCTGTATCAGTGTAAGGTCTCGAAGGTGAACACGAAGATCGTGCGCGAGGGGAAGATCGCGACGATCACTTTTTCCAAGGATTTCTCGGCCGAGGACATCGGCAGCCGGGCCGGGGTGTTCTGATGGGGAAGCGGATCATCTCCCGGCGCCGCGGCAGCGGCACGGGCCCGTACCGCTCGCCGAGCCACCGTCACCACGGGCCGATCTACCACCCCGCGCCGTCCGTGGTCGGCGAGGGCAAGGTGCTCCGCATCGTCCCGGCGCCCGGGCGGACCGCTCCGGTCGCCGAGGTCGCCGGTCCCGGTGGAGCGCCGGTCCGCATCCTCGCGACCGCCGGTCTCGCGACGGGCGACACGATGACGTTCCACGAGGGCCGGGTCGACCGGGGGGCGATCCTCCCCCTCGGGCGGATCCCCGATGGGACGCTCGTCTCGAACCTCGAAGTGAAGCCGTTCGACGGCGGCCGGCTCGTCCGCTCGGCGGGCGCGAGCGCGCTTGTCGTGGCGCACACCGACCGCGAGGTCACCGTCCAGCTCCCGAGCGGCGCGTTCAAGCAGTTCCTCTTGACGTGCCGGGCGCAGGTCGGGGCGGTCGGCGGCGGCGGACGTCGCGAGCGACCGATCATCAAGGCCGGCAAGAAGGTCCTGGTGACGCGCTCGCTCGCCCGGGCGGCGTTCAAGGTGCGCGGAGTCGCGATGAACCCCGTGAACCATCCGTTCGGCGGTGGAGCTCACCAGCACGTCGGGCGCCCGAGCACGGTCTCGAGCGGCACATGGCCCGGGGCCAAGGTCGGTCGATTCTCCCGCGCGGTGCGGACGAAGAAGCGGCTGCGCGCGGAGAAGGGGGCGCGCTAGCGATGGCGAAGGCGAAGCGGGCGAAGAAGGTCGAGGCGCGCCGCAAGCGCGAGTTCACGTTCCGGGGCCTCACGCTGCCCGAGCTCAAGGCACTGAGCCTCGAGGAGTTCGCGAAGGTCGCGTCGAGCCGCGCCCGGCGGTCGATCCGGCGGGGGTTCAATCTGGAGACGACGAGCTTCTTCGAGCGCCTCGCGAGCACGCCGGCCGAGAAGGTCGTGCGGACGCACTGTCGCGACGCGCTCGTGCTCCCGGGTCACGTCGGCCGGCGCGTCGCGGTGCACAACGGCAAGGAGTTCAAGGAAATCGAGGTGCGGCCCGAGATGATCGGCCACTACTACGGCGAATTCTCCCTCACTCGACGCTTCGAGAAGCACTCGGGCCCCGGTGTCGGCGCGACGCGCTCGTCGAAGTTCATGCCGCTGAAGTAAGGAGGGACAGGAAGCGATGCGGGGCTACACGTACCGGGACGAGCCCGGCGTGAGCGTCGCCCGGGCCCGGGCGATCGAGCTCCCGATGTCCCCGAAGAAGACGTACGAGGTCCTGAACGCGATCCGGGGCCTGCCGCTCGACCGCGCACGCGCGCTCCTCGAGGAGACTGTCGCGATGCGCCGCCCGATCCCGTTCCGCCGGTACAATCAGGAGACGGCCCACCACCCCGGGACGGGCCCCGGCCGCTTCCCCGTCAAGGTCGCGAAGAACGTGCTCGCGGTCCTCAAGAACGCCGAGGAGAACGCGGAGTACGACAGCCTCGACACCGACCGCCTCTTCGTCAAGGTCGCCGCGAGCAGCCGCGGGCGGATCCGCAAGGCGAACATGCCGCGCGCCCAGGGGCGCGCCACCCAGTGGAACGAGCAGACGACCAACGTCGAGATCGTGCTCGCCGAGCGCAAGGAGGCGGCATGAGCTCCGAGCAGAAGGTCATCCAGGAGGCGATGCGCCGCGTCCTCCTCAAGGACTACCTGGTCCAGGAGAGCGCGCGCGCCGGATTCGGAGGGCTCGAGATCACCCGCACGCCGATGGGCACGCGGGTGACGCTGATCTGCGAGCGACCCGGGATCCTGATCGGCCACCGTGGCGAGCTCATCAAGCGCCTCACCGAGGACATCCAGCACCGCTTCCAGCTCGACAACCCGCAGATCGAGGTGCAGGAGGAGCGGCAGCCGAGCCTGAACGCGCAGCTGATGAGCGAGAAGCTCGCCTCGACCCTCGAGCGCGGCTGGCACTTCCGGCGCGCCGGTCACTCGACGGTCCGGCGGATCATGGAGGCCGGCGCGCGCGGGTGCCAGGTGATCCTCTCGGGGAAACTGACCGGCGAGCGCCACCGGACGGAGCGCTTCAAGGCCGGGACGATCAAGTACTGCGGGGAGGCCGTCCAGCTCTGGATCGGCAAGGGGTTCTACCAGGCCCGGTTGAAGCCGGGGGTCATCGGCGTCAACGTCTGGATCATGCGCCCGACCGCGAAGCTGCCGGACGAGATCACCGTGAAGGGAGTCGAGGAACGGGCCAAGCCCGTGCCGGTGGAGCTCCCGGCGCTCGAGGAAGCGACGACCCCCGTCCCGGCGCCCGAGGTTCCCGACGCCGGAGGGGTCCCGTGACGCTGCTGCGGATGAAAGAGCTCCGCGAGCTCTCGGACGCCGACCTCCGCCGGAAGATCGCGGACGCCGAGAACGACCTCCTCCGCGAGCGCGGCGTCGCCGCGATGGGCGGCGCCCCGCCCAGCCCCGGCCGCATGCGCGCGCTTCGCACGAACGTCGCCCGGGCGCTCACCGTGCTGAACGAGCGCTCGCTCGCTGCGCTGTCCCCGGAGGCTCGCCGTCCGTAGGGGGGACTCGGGTGGGGCATCGATGTCGACACGTTCTCCGTCCTCGGCCGACCTCTCGCGTCCGGAACGTGAAGCGCTCGCCGGAGAGCTCATCGGGGCCTCGGTCCTCCTTCCGGCATCGCGTGCGCTTCGTGAGCCGGTCGAGGGGACGATCGTCGACGAGACCCTCTCCACGTTCCTCGTCCGCGTCCCGGGCCGCGCGCGCCCGCTGCGTGTCGCGAAGGCCGGGCTCGAGGGGACGATCGTCCTCGGCGCGGGAGAGTTACCGTTAAGAGGCGAGGCCCTTCGCGTGCGCCCTGAGGACCGCACCAAGCGGCTCTTGACCGGTGGTCCTCGGAGGTACCGATGACCCCGGAACGTACGCCGAGCCATCGCCGGGCTCGCGATATCGGCCTCGACGTCCGGGCGCCCAAGACGACGTGCACCGACCGGCACTGTCCGTTCCACGGACGGCTGTCCGTCCGCGGCCAGGTCCTCGAGGGAACGGTCGTCTCGACCGCGATGCAGCACACCGCCGTCGTCGAGCGGACACTCCTCCACTTCGTTCCGAAATTCGAACGGTACGAGAAGCGGCGACGCCGGTATCTCGCCCACGCGCCCGCGTGCCTCAACGTCCCCGTCGGCCACCGGGTCCGCATCGCGGAGACGCGGCCGCTGTCCAAGACGGTCGCCTTCTGCATCGTCGAGGACCTGGGCGAGGCCGCGTTCCACGTCGAGAGCGAGGAGGCGGGCACGCGGCCCGTCGCCCCGGCGCCTGTGAAGGAGGCGGCGCCGTGAAGGGGCTCGCCGGTCGCCGCGGCCGGGACCTCCCCAAGGGAGCGCGCCTCGAGTGCGTCGACAACACCGGAGCGAAGGTCGTCGAGATCATCGCCGTCCGCAACTGGCACGGCACGCACCGGCGCTACCCGCGGGCCGGCATCGCCGACCTCGTGATCGTCTCCGTCAAGAAGGGAACCCCCGAGATGCGCAAGCAGGTCCTCCACGCCGTCATCGTGCGCGCCCGTGCGCCGTTCCGACGGCCGGACGGAACGCGGTTGCAGTTCGAGGACAACGCGGCGGTCATCACGACCGAGACCGGGGAGATCAAGGGCTCGCAGATCAAGGGGCCCGTGGCGAAGGAGGCCGCCGAGCGCTGGCCGCGGATCGCGGCCGCCTCGTCGATCATCGTCTAGCACGAGGGAGCGAACGAGCGATGCGGACCTCTCCGAACTCCCCGCGCCGTCAGCGCAAGGCGCACTACACGGCCGACACCTTCCGGCGACGCCGCCGGATGACCGTTCCGCTCTCCCGCGAACTGAGGCGCCGGTTCCATTCTCGCTCGCTTCCCGTGCGCAAGGGCGACACGGTCCGGGTCCTCTCGGGCAGCTTCGTCGGCCGCGAGGAGCGGGTCGCCAAGGTCGACCGACGCTCCTACTCCGTGATCCTCGACAACGTCACGCTCAAGACCGGCGAGGAGAAGCTGAAACCGCTCCCGATCCGGACCGGGCATCTCGTGCTCACGCGGCTCAACCTCTCCGACCCCTGGCGACGCCGCCGGCTCAAAGTCTCCGAGGAGGAGGTCACGCCCGAGGAGCGCGGGGAGCATCCCGAAGGGGAGGAGGCCGAGTCCGCGCCGGCGCCCGCTGCCGCGCCTACCGAGGAGCCTCCCGCCGAGGAGTCGGAGACGCCCAGGGCGCGGACCTCGCGATCGAAGACCCCCGCCGCGGAGGACAGCTCCGACGCGCCGCCGTCCGACACGGAGGAGGACGAAGCGGAGTCCCCATGACGTTCCGACTGAAGCGTCGCGCCGCCCCGCGCGCCTGGACGATCCCCCGCAAGGGGACGAAGTGGGTGAAGCGGCCGGGCCCCGGTCCCCACGCGCAGGAGCAATCGATCCCGCTCCTCCTCGTGCTGCGCGACCTGCGCCACGTCGCGGCGACCGCCCGCGAGGCCCGCATCCTCGTGCGCTCGGGCGCCGTCCGGGTCGATGGAAAGGTCGCGAAAGACCTCGACCGTGGCGTCGGCCTCATGGACACGGTCTCCCTCGCCGCCCCGCTCAATGCGCACTACCGCGTCGTGAACGACCGGCACGGCAAGCTCGTCCTGGTCACGATCCCGCCCGGTGAGGCCGGGGTGAAGCTCGGTCGGGTACGGTTCAAGCACGCCGTTCCGAAGGGGAAGGTAGAAGTGACCCTCCACGACGGGCGGAACCTGCTCGTCGCTTCGACGTCCAGCTGGCGAGTCGGCGACTCGTTGAAGCTCGAGGTGCCCGGCCAGAAGGTCGTCGAGCACCTTCCGCTCTCGGCCGGCGCCCTC
>Ga0187783_10000789_pt1 | contig 23316 bp, 24 predicted proteins | sample 1015_SJ02_MP02_2_FD_132471 | JGI IMG/M metagenome (GOLD analysis project Ga0187783, IMG submission 132471) | Tropical peat soil microbial communities from peatlands in Department of Meta, Colombia - 1015_SJ02_MP02_20_MG | ecosystem: Environmental > Terrestrial > Soil > Wetlands > Peat | place...
CGGGGCTTCGCCGGCGTCATACGCCCTGCTTCGACCGGGTGGAGAAGTAGCGGAGATCGACCTTGTCGACGGAGGCGATGTGGCCCCGCATCGGCGACCGGAACCGCAGCAGGCGCTTCGCCGAGCCGGGGAGCGACCCGTGCAGCACGAGACAGGCGCTGCGCACCTCGCCGTAGTGCGGGAAACCGCCCGCCGGGGTGACGGGGTCGGCGCGCGGGTCCCGAACGACCTTTAGCACGCGCATGTTGAACTGCGTGCGTCGGTGGTAACCCTGCTGGCCGGCTTGCGGGATCCGGTAGCTCACGAAGCTCGGGTTGTGCGGGCCGAGAGTGCCGATCATCCGACGGTGCTTCGAATTCTTCCGGGGCTGGAGCTTCACGCCCCAGCGCTGGATGTGGCCCTGGAAACCGAATCCCTTCGTGACCCCGATCACGTCGAGGAACTCGCCTTCCCGCGTCAGCTGGTCGGCCGAGAGCTCCTTTCCGAGCTGCTGGACGGCGAATTCCCGTCGATCGTCGAATTTTTCGCCGGACACCCGGACTTCCAGAAGCTGCGGGGTCTTCGAAGGGGAACCGGTGATGAGGTGGGGCTGGGTGTGCACGAGCAGGCGGATGTCGTCGCCCGACATCGTCGAGAAGGCGGCCCGGCTCTCGGCGGAGCTCGCCGGATGCGACGGGATCCGACGGCCGAGCTCCTCGGCCGCTCCCTCGCTCCAGACCTCTCCTTTCACGCGGGCGCCGTACGGCCCCCGAGCGTAGACCCGGGCGCCGACCACGCGGATCGGCGGCACTTCGACGACCGTGACCGGGATCGCCACTTCCTGTCCGGCCGTGGTCGAACGCTTGCGGTAGTCGACGATGAACGCGTGGGTCATCCCGACTTTGAAGCCTGCGAACCCTTCGATCGCGGGCTTCGCCGGGCCGGCCGGCCAGGAACGGATGCGCGGAACGGGCCGGGCGGACCGCGAGCGCGGCGAGTACGCGAGCGACCCCCGCCTCGGACGATGACGTCGCGCCATGGGTCGATAGGGGGTCCTGCCTCCAGTGGGGACGGGGGAGAAACGTACCCTATATAAGGGCTGCCGAGAAAAAAATCCGGGGCGCGACGCGACCGCGAAATCACGACAGTCCGGGTCCGCGAACGACGGCCCGTTCTCGAACGCGCGCGTAGAGAAATCGACCGGCCGCGGCCGCTCGTCCGGGGCCGCGATCCGACCGGTCGTTCGGCCGTCCGGGCGTCGCTCCCGGGGGGACGACGGCGGTCGGGGAACCGTGGATTAAGTAGTCGGGGGCGGTGGCCCGGCCGTCCCATGCCCCCCGCACCGGAATTGCCGGTCACGCTCGCCGACGTGGAAGCTGCGGCCCGCGGGCTCGCGGGCCGGGTCGTCCGGACCCCATTGGTCCGTGCGCCCACCTTTCCCGGACTCCCGGACACGCCGATCTACCTGAAGCTCGAGAACCTGCAGCGGATCGGCGCGTTCAAGCTACGCGGGGCGACGCACCGCATCGCGCAGCTGACACCCGAGGAAGCGCAACGCGGTGTGATTGCGGCGTCGGCCGGAAACCACGCGCTCGGCGTCGCCTGGGCGGCGCGGGAGCGCGGAGTTCCGGCAACGATCGTCATGGCAGAGAACGCCTCGCCGATCAAAGTCAGTTTGACCCGGGCGCTCGGTGCCCGCATCGTCCTCCAGGGGACCGACTACGACGAGGCGCACGACCACTCGGTTCACCTCGCCGCCGAGGAGCATCTCACCTACATCCATCCGTACGACGACCCGTTCGTGATCGCGGGTCAGGGAACGATCGGGCTCGAGATCCTGGACGACCTGCCGTCCGTGCGTCGCATCGTCGCCGGCGTCGGGGGCGGGGGACTGCTGTCCGGGATCACCGCCGCGGTGCGGGGCCGCGGCGCCGAGGTCGACTTGGTCGGGGTGCAGCCGCTCGGGGCGGACAACCTTCGCCCGTCGCTCGCCCACGGCCGGGTCGTCCTCGGTCCGCGTCCCTCCACGTTCGCCGACGGGCTCGCGACCCGCCAGATCGGCGACCTACCGCTCCGCATCCTCAAGGAGGGCCGCGTCCGGGCCTTCGCCGTCGACGACCGGACGATCGCGCGGGCCGCGTTCCTTTTGCTCGAGCAGGCGAAGGTCCTCGCGGAGGGGGCGGGCGCGACTCCCCTCGCCGGCCTGCTCGAGCACCCCGAGCTCGCGGCCGACGGGCCGGTCGTGCTGGTCGTCAGTGGCGGGAACCTCGACCCGTTCCTGCTCGACCGGATCCTGTTCATCGGGCTCGCGGCCGAGGGACGCCTGCTGCGACTCCGCGCGGCCCTGCGCGACATCCCGGGCCGCCTCGAAGAGTTCCTTTCGATCGCCGCGCGCCAGGGCGCGAACGTGCGGCACATCCTGCACGGCCGGGAGTCGCCGGACCTGCCGCCCGGCGAGGTCACGGTCGAGGTCGAACTCGAGGTGCGCGACGCCGCGCACGGGCGCGCGGTCGAGGCGGCGTACCGCGAGCGGGGCTGGTCGGTCGAGGTCGTGCCCCTCGGCCCGACGTAGCCGCGCGCGCGCGAGGCGCGGTTACCCGGGGCCCATCATCTCGGTAAATAGGGTGCCGGTATGGTACTCTCCGGAGATACCCCGATGCCTGCTCCGCACGCGACCCGTGGCGCCGGCGACCGGCGCGACCCGCCCCGGCTCTGGACCCCCGAGGAGGCGAACCAGCGGATCGGGGAGCTCGAGGAACTCTTGCCGCGCCTGCGGGGCTGGGTCGTCCGCCTGCGGGAAGTGCACGAGGAGTCGCATCGGCTCGCCGAGTTCTGGGGCGCCGACATCAACGCCCTCGACCACGCCGACCACCTCTTGAAGCAACGCCTCGACGCCGAGTGGCAGAACCTGACCCGCCGCCTCGAGGAGGCGGTCGCGGGGCTGCGCAAGGAGGGGATCGAAGTGAAGGACCTCGAGCAGGGCACGGTCGACTTCTACGGACTCGAGGCGGGCGAGGTCGTCTTCCTCTGCTGGCAGCGGGGCGAGCCGTCCGTCGGCTTCTACCATCCGCTCACCGGTTCGTTCCGCAATCGACGCCCGCTCGGAGAGCTTCCCCGTCGGGCGAGCCCCAGCGCGCGCGGCCCCGCCTCGTCCGGGTCGTCGTCGTAGTTCCGATCACTCGAGGTCCGGCGAATTGCCGGTCTGCGCGATCTGGAGCGTGCGCAGGGCGAGCGCGAACGAGCCGGCCCCGGCCAGCAGCGCGCTCAGGTCTTCCAAGAGCGGGAACGCCGAGGAGAGGCTGAGATAGTACAGGACGAGCGGTGCGACGACGCCGGCCGCTCCCCCGACGACGCCGATCGGCGGCCGGTCCTCGCGGAACGTCAGGATCGCTGCGACGCCGGCGACGAGGGCGATGATCCCGAGCAGGATCGCGCCGCTGCCCGCCGAGGCCACGAACTGCTCCAGGTCGGGGAACGGCGCGAGCGCGACGGAGCTCGCGTTCGCGGCCGAGCCCGGTGTCAGGACGACGACGAGGCCGGTCGCCGGACCTCCCCAGGCGAGCGACACGAAGGTCGAGACGGTCAGCGGGGCGAACCCGGCGGCCGTGACGTTGAGCGAAACGCCTCCCGGCGGCACCGCGGTGAACGAGAACGAACCATCGAGCGTGGTCAGCTCGTTGGTCGCGTGGCCGGCGTCGTTGGTCAGGACCACGGTGGCGCCGGCGACCGGTCGGTCCGCCCCACCGACCGACTGGACGACCGTCCCGTCGACGACGAACGAGGCCGGCCGGGTCGCATCGTAGCCGTCGTAGACGAGCACGGCGGCGAGCGCGGCCCCCACCACTGCGATCGCGAGGAGCGCCGCCGCGACGGACCGGCGGGCGCGCCACCGCGGGACGCGGGGGCGCGGCATCGGCGGATATAGTCCGGGAAGCACTTCCCAGCTGTACAGCGGGGGCGGGTCCCGCGGCACGACGACGGGGATCGGGGATCGGCAATGCGGGCACGGAAACCACTGCGTCGGCGGCTCGGGGGCGAGGACGGCCCGAAGGTCCGTGCCGCAGACCGGGCAACGGACCGCGACCGTGCTGGACGCCATCGCCCTTCTCCCAGCGTCGCCCGGGTCTTATCCTTGCAGCGCGCCCTGGCGAAGGCGCACCCTCGCGTGGTGGGGGTCGATGACGGCGCGTTCGACCGCGACGACCGCGCGGCCCCGATCGCCGCGGTCGTGATGTCCGCCCCGTCCTACGTCGACGCGGTCCGACGCGCTCGCGTCCGGGTCGACGGCACGGACGGCACGGCGGCGGTGGTCGCGCTCGTCGAGCGGACCGGGGTGCTCGACGGGACCCGCGCGCTCCTGCTCGACGGCGCGGTCGTGGGAGGATTCAACGTGCTCGACCTCGACCAGATCCATCGCGATCTCGGGATCCCGGTGGTCGCCGTGACGCGACGTCCGCCGGACTTCGGGCGCATCCACGCCGCCCTCCGCACCTGGTTCGGGCGCGATGCGGAGCGCCGCTGGCGACTCCTGCGCGCCCATCGGTTGTTCCGCGTGCCGACCGGCGCCGCCCCGCTGCTCGCGGCCGCGGTCGGCTGCCGACGCATCGACGCCGTCGCGCTCGTCCGGCGCACGACGGTGCGCGGGTTCTGGCCCGAGCCGCTCCGCCTCGCGCACCTCGTCGCGTCCGCGGACGCGCCGGCCCGCCGGCCGAAGGTCTAAAGGAACGGTCGCCCCTCCGACCGTCGGGCCTGTAGCTTAGCTTGGACAAAGTACTGGCCTTCTAAGCCAGCAATCTCGGGTTCAAAGGTCCCGGGCGCCTCCCGCCCGGGGCGGAGAGTCCCGACAGGCCCGCCCGACTCGCGCCCTACGCGGTCCCGACCTGGGCGGCGCAGTTCTCGCAGAGGATCGACTTCGGCCCCGCGGGGAGCGGAGTGCCGCACAGGGGACAGGTCGCGCGCGCGTCCGCCGCGGCGAGCAGTTCCTGGACGCTCGTGCGGAGCGCGGGGTCTCCGGCGGCGGGGGCGACCTCGTGGCGCGGCATCGGGGTCTCCCCGACCGGTAGGAACGCGTCGAGGCGGGGGCGGTAGACGCCGGTGCGCCGGTCGAACGTGACCAATCGATGCTGGACGAGGCCCTGCAACGCCGAGTCGACCAGCTCCCGGATGCCGCCGAAGACGTGCGACAGCTCCACCGACGTGAGCCCGGGAGACTCGATCAGCACCTCGAGGCAGCGGACCCCGAGCAGCGAGAGGTCGCTGCGCGCGACGTACTGGTCGAGCGCCCAGGCGAGGCGCGAACTCCGACGGACGCGCTGGCCCGGGGAGAGTCGCCCGGCGCGGGGATCGGGCAGCAGCGTCGACCGCAGGACGTCGAGCTCGTACCGGTAGCGCTCTTCGGGAAGGTAGGCGAGGATCGCGAGGCCGAACGGGACGACCGCGCTCTCCCGGCAGGCCGAGAGGGTCTCGGCGATCGATCCCGCGACCGTGGGCGGCTCGAGATGGCCGGAGCCGCGCGCGGCCCGTTCTTCCTCCGCCTGGGACCGGAGCCGGTAATGCTCGCGGACGGCGACGCGGGCGATCGCGCGAACGGAAGGACCGGGTTCGAGCGGATGGATCTCGACCGCGCCGTCGGCACCGAAGTCGAGCCGCTCGAACGGAAGGAGGAACCGCCAGTGCGCCCCGGCGGCCGGCATCGGGTCGAGGCGGAGCTCGACCTGCTCGAACCGGACCCCGGGGTCGGCGAGCGCGGCGAACAGGTTCGGGTACTCGTGCCCGTCGACCGTCAACGCGAGCTCCGCGAGCGGTGGGCGCCGGCGGGAGAGATACTCCTCGGACGCCCGGGCGAGCGCCCGTTTCGAGTAGGCGTCGTGGCGCGCTCCGCCCCACCGGGCGGCGAGCGCGTCAATGTCCGGAGGCGATACGGCCGTCACGAGAGCTCCGACTCGTGATTGCCAGCTCGTAGAGAGAGATAAAGCGACGGGCCATCGTGTCGAGCGACGACGTCCGTCGTACCCGCTCGGTCGCCTGCCGTGCGATCCGACGGCGTTCCTCGGGTCGGTCGACCAACTCGGTGACCGCGCCCGAGAGCGCGCCCGACTCGAGGACCGGGACGCGCCGGCCGGTGACGCCGTCCTCCACGACCTCCGCCGCACCCCCGGACGCGGGCGCGATCACCATCGTGCCGGACGCCATCGCCTCCATCAGGGCGACGCTCGAGGTGTCCGAGGTGGACGGAAGGACGAAGAGGTCCGTCTGCGACAGGAGGGACGGCTTCTCTTCCTCCGCCACCGGCCCGACGTACCGGACGCGCTCGAGGAGCCGTGGGCTGCGCTGGATCCGCTCGCGTACCGCCGACTCTTCGGGACCGGCCCCCCCGACGACGGCGACGAGGTCGGTCCGGCCGAGGCTTTGCTCGACCGCGTCGAGGAACCGATGCACCCCCTTGTCGACCGTGAGCCGGCCGAGGTACGTCACGAGCGGGTCCGGTGGGAGTCCGCACCGTGCGCGCCAATCCGGCACGACCAGCCCCGGGCGGAACCGGTCGACGTCGATGCCGTTCGGCACGATCTCGACCGGATGGCGGAACGGCTTCGTGGCGTGGGAGACGAGCGCGTTGCGGGCCGCGACCGTCGGGGCCGTCGCGACGTCGCAGCGCCAGTAGGTTCCCAGGTTGTACCACGCCGCGACGCGAAAGAACGTCGGGACGAGGAACCGGGACGGCACGCTGGTCTGCATCTCGGCGATGTTCGTGTGGAACGTTCCGACCAGCGGCAGGCCGAATCGCCGGGAGGTGAGGAACCCCGCGCTCCCGACCCCGCCCGGGGAGTGGATGTGGAGCACGTCGGCGTCGCCGATCCCGCGCCACTGACGGAGGAGCGCGAACGGGTTGAGCGGCCATCGGTACTGGGGATACAGGGGGACGGGAAGGGAGCGCACGCGGGTGACGGCGATCCCGTCCACGACCGACTCCTCGGTCGGCGCCCCCACGATCGGATGCGGGGCGAAGACCCGTACCGAGTGGCCGAGCCCGTGGATGGCGCGGGCGAGCCCGTTGGTGACCGCCGCGACGCCGTCCCGCATCGGCGGGTACGAGTCGGTGTAGAAGACGACCTCCATCCCGGTGCTCGACGGCGATGGCGCGCCGGGGGGTCGTATGCTTTTGGGTCGACCGGTCCGGGCGAGCCGCGCGGACCTCGCGGGCTACACGACCGTCGCGAACGGCCGCTCGAGCCGGCTCATCTCGCGCGTGTCGAGCGTGCGCCGGTCGAACGAGACGATCAACGCCGACGAGCTCGTCTCGACCTGGCTGACGAGCCACTGCGTGAACTTGAGCGTCAGGTCGAGGCCGTACTCGCTCGCCAGGTAGTCGAGCGCGTCGATGTAGACGAGGGCACCGCCCGAAGCCTCCATCGGGCCCCGCAGGTGCCCGCCGATCTCCCCCGGGGAGAGGCGGCTGCCGTTCGCGAGGTCGGAGCCGCTCGGGACGATGTCGAGGCGCCGCTCCTTCGAGAGGCCGGGCAGCTCGGGCGGGCGGAGGGAGACGAGGGCCGTTCGGGCAAAATCATGAACACTCGCGCGCAAGAGGTCGACGGCGCGCGCCGGGCGCTCCTCGCGGACGAGGATCGATCGCCCGGGCGCCATCTTCGACGGCGCGCCGCCGCCGGCCCCGACCGGCGGGGACCAGGGGCGGGCGGGCTGCGGGCTCCGCAGGAGCGAGCTCCAGGCGGGGCGACGCGGGGGCGCGAGGAGGCTCCGACGTTTCACCTCGACCTCTTCGTCGAGGCGGGCGAGGCGGCTCTCGACCAGGATCCGCAGCTCCTGCGCGGTGTGCCCCCGCGAGGCGTGCTGGAGGACCTCCCGCAGCGCGCTCCGGACGCCCTCCTCGTACCCCGCGGCGTACGTCCGTGCGTACTCCTCGTCGGCGGGCGGCTCGTCTTCCGGCGGCGGTGCGCCGTTCCGTCGCTCGGGAGCGCTCACGCGGACGCCCGGTCGCTCTCCGGCGTCGCGGGCGCGCCGGCCGCGGCGCGGGGCCCGCCGTGTCGCTGGACCGGCAGCTCCTCGGCCGGGGCGAACTTGTACCCGTAGTGGATCACGCCCGCCTTCCCCTCTTCCCGCAGCTTGCGGAACGTCGCGCGCACCTTGAGCCCGATCCGCACCTCCTCGGGGGCGAGGTCGACGATCTGGCCGGTGAGCGTCGGGCCCTCCACGGTCCGGACCAGCGCGAGGACGTACGGGACCTGCATCTCGAACCCCTCGGCGGCTTCCTGCACGATCGTGAACGAGAACACTTCCCCGTCGCCCGACAGCTGGAACGGCACCATCTTCCCGATCGACTCCCGGTGGTGGGCGCAGGTCGGGCAGACGGCCCGGGGCGGGAAGTAGACCGTCCCGCACATCGTGCACTTCGAGCCGCCGAGGTTGTACCGGCGGGGCGTCTCGCGCCAGAAACGTGCGATCGACATGGTCCCCTCCTAGGCGGACGCCTCCAGGAGCGTGACGACGCTGGTCGCCCCCGTCCCTCCCACGTCATGCGCGAGCGCCAGCTTCGCGTTCGGGACCTGCCGGTCCTTCGCCTGGCCCCGGAGCTGATGGACGAGTTCGACGACCTGGGCGACGCCGACCGCCCCGAACGGACGACCTTGGGCTTTGAGACCGCCGGACATGTTCACCGGCATCGAGCCGCCGAGGAGATACCGACCGGCCTCGAAGTCCGGCCCCCCGCGCCCCTTCTCGGAGAATCCGAGATCCTCGAGCGCGAGGAGCGCGCTGATGGTGTAGGCGTCGTTGATCTCCGCGACGTTCACGTCCGCGGGCGCCCGGTGCGCCTGCTCGAACGCCCGTCGTGCCGCGACCACGGTCGAGTCGAGCGTCGTCACGTCGCGGCGGTGCTGCACCGCCATCGTGTCGCACGCGACGTGGCTCGCCGCGATCCGGATCGGCTGGTCGGTGTACTTGCGCGCGGTCTCCAGCGGGCCCAGCACGACGGCGGCCGCCCCGTCCGAGAGCGGCGCGCAGTCGAACACCCCGAGCGGGTCGGCGACGGGGCCGGCGTTCAGCACCTGGTCGAGCGAGACCTTGTTCCGGTAGTGCGCGTTCGGGTTCTTCGAACCCATCTCGTGCGCATGGACCGCGACGCGCGCGAGCTGCTCGCGGGTCGTCCCGTACTCGTGCATGTGGCGGCGCGCGATCAAGGCCCACAGCGCGGGCAGCGTCGCTCCGAAGACGACCTCCCACTCGTGGTCGGCGGTCGAGCTCGTGATCTGGTTGCCGGTGACGTCCGGCACGTCCGTGAGCTTCTCGGCGCCCCCCACGACGACGAAATCGTAGAGGCCGCTCGCGACGGCGAGGTATCCCTGGTGGAGGGCGAGCGAGCCGGACGCGCCGCCGCCCTCGACCCGCACCGCGGGGAGGTGCCGCGCGCCGAGGCCGGCGTAGTCGAGGATGAGCGGTCCGATGTGCTCTTGATCGATCAGCGAGCCGGACGCCATGTTCCCCAGGTACAGCGCGCCGAGGTCGCTGGACGAGAGCTTCGCGTCGACGAGCGCCTGGAGCCCGGCTTCGATGCCGATCTCCCGGAACGAACGGTCCCAGAGCTCGCCGAACTTCGTCATGCCGACGCCGAGCACGGCGACGTCGCGCACGGTCAGCTCTCCCCCATGTGGATCTTGCCGCGGTACTTCGCGTAGACCCCGTACGTGAGCTCGACGCCGCTGTCCAGGTACGACTGGACGGGCCGGCCGTACGACCGGTCGTAGGTGCCGATCTCGTCGGTGGTCGTGAGGTCGAACGCGTCCGACCCGGCGCCCGAGCCGTACCCGACGACGAGCACGCGCTCGCCCGGCCCGGCGTGGTCGAGCACGTTCGCGAGCCCGATGAGCGCGGCCCCGGAGTACGTGTTGCCGATGTACGGGGTCACGAGACCGTAGCGCATCTGCGTCTCCGAGAACCCGAGCTGTTTGCCGACGCGTTGCGGGAACTTCCCGTTCGGCTGGTGGAAGACGACGTGCGCGTAGTCCTTCGGCGTCGTGCCGGACGCCTCCATGATCCGGCGCGCGCACTCCGTCTCGTGGCGGAAGTACGCGGGCTCTCCCGTGAACCGGCCGCTGTGGCTGGGGTACCGCTGGCCTTCGCGGCGCCAGAAGTCGGGAGTGTCGGTCGTGTAGGAGAGGGTCTGCTCGACGCGGGCGATCACGTGCTCGCGGCCGATGACGAAGGCGGCGCCGCCGGCGCTCGCCGAATATTCGAGGGCGTCGCCGGGCGCGCCCTGGCTCGTGTCGCTGCCGATCGCGACGCCGTACTTCACCATCCGCGCGCCGACGAGTCCGAGGCACGTCTGGATCGCCGCCGTGCCGGCCTTGCAGGCGAACTCGAAGTCGGCCGCGGTCAGGTTGGGCGTCGCCCCGACCGCCTGCGCGACGACCGTCGCGGTCGGCTTCACGGCGTACGGATGCGACTCCGACCCGACGTAGATCGCCCCGATCTGCTGGGGGTCGATGGCGCCGCGGATGAGGGCGACGCGCAGCGCCTCCGTCGAGATCGTGATCGTGTCCTCGTCGGGCGCGGGCACGCTCTTGCGATGCACGTTCAGTCCCTGGCCCATGCTCTCCCCGTCCGAGCCCCAGACCCGGCCGATCTCGGCCGGCGTGATCCGGTATCGGGGGACGTACGCTCCGTAGCTCACGATTCCTGCGTCCATGCGTTTTCCTTCCGTTCCTAGAGTTCCTCGAGCCGCTCGAGCACCGCTGGTGCGGAAAGGCCCGTGACGAGCAAGGGGATATTCTCGACCTCGGACAGGCGGACCGCGAGCGCATCGACCCGTCCGGGGTTCGCGAAGACGACCGCGGCGGGCTTGAGGGGGTGCGCCCGGATCGCCACCATCGGGGAACGGCCGTACTTGACGTTCGAGAAGATCAGCGCCCGCTGCGTCGTCCAGCCGTAGACCTCGACGAAGTGCGACGCGTCGATCGACAGGATCGCCCGCGGTGCGTCGAGGATCGTGAATCCGTGGATGTCGCGATGCAGGTCGACGCGGCTCACCGAGCGGGCGTCCAGGCGGTCGGCGAACGATTTCAGCGGGATCGCGACCGCGAACTCCCGCATCCCGAGGATCCCGTCAGAATGGGCGTGCCCCCCCAGTCGCTGGCCGACCTTGCCGCCGTGGTCGAGGTCGACGGCGATCAGCGCGTCGACGTACCGTCGGATGAATCCGGCGCCCGGGCTGACGCGCCGTTCCGACTCGTAATCGCTGATCACCGAGGGAACGGTCTGGAGATGCTTCGCGAGGTCGCGTTGCGAGATGCCGAAGTCCTCGCGCCACTTGCGGAGGGTCCGGCCGGGATGGGGAGAGAGTACGACCTCCCCGGCCATCTTCTCGCGGATCTCGGCGTCCACGAGGCGGGCCGAGGTGGCCCTCGGTATAAATCGCTAGCCGTCGTGTCGGTGCTGTGGCTCGACAAGTGCCGATGCCCCTCCCCTCCGACGGGAGTGGACCGGGCGAGAATCTCCGGACGGGAGGACCTCCCGCCCCTTTGAACTCGCGACCTCTACCTTGCCAAGGTAGCGATCTTCCGCTGATCTACCGGCCCACGCCGGTCGCCGAGGAGCGTTCGAGGATAAGCCTTCTCGTTCGGCGACCGGCCGAGTGCGCGGTCGCTGGGGACAAACGCTTATGGACCGGGCTCCACTGGTCGGACCGATGGCGGAAGACTCCTCGGCCGGAGAGCCGATCGACCTGCTCGTGCGGAGCACGCGCGACCTGCTCCGACCCGAGGAGCTCGTCCGGGAAGCGACCCGGGACATCGTCAAGGACGAGATCCGCCGGCACCTCGAGAAGACCCTGAAGGAGGACCCACAGCTCGAGGCCGACCTGCGGGAGGCGGTCCGCGACCTATTGGAGGCGCGCGCGTCGGAGTACGCCGCGCTGGTCCGGGTCGGCACGACGACCGCCCGGCTCGGTCTCCACGCCCTCCCGCCCGAGGTCCGGCGCGCCCTGACCAAGAACCTCGTGGACCTGGTCACCAAGGAGCTGGGCCAGATCGTCGAGAGGTCCCTTTAGGAATGACGCTAGCCCCGGACCAGGTCCGGATCTACGAGATCAAACGCGTCGACGTCGAGGGCGCGATCGTCATCGACGGCTTCCCCTCGGTCGGACTCGTCAGTTCGATCGTCGCGAACTATCTCATCGACACCCTCGAGATGCAGCAGATCGGGATCGTCGAATCGCCCGCGTTCCCGACGGTGTCCTTGATCCGCAACGGGGACCCGCAGCACCCGGTACGGATCTACGCCGGGCGACCGCCGGCGGACCGCGCGGGCCGGGGCGCGGACAAGATCGTCGCGTTCGTCTCGGAGTTCCACCCGGCGCCGACCGTCATCCACCCGCTCGCCACGGCGATCCTCGACTGGGTCCAGGAGCAGCGGTGCTCGCTGCTCGTGTCGCCGGAAGGGCTCGTCGTCGAGGCCGGGGCCCACGCTCCGCCGCGCGGCGCGAGCCGCGGGCCTCGCCTCAACGACGTGAAGGTCTACGGCGTCGCCAGCACGCGCAAGGCGCGCGAGCTCTACATCGAGCCGAACATGTCGCCGTTCGCCGAGGGCGTCATCACGGGCATCGCGGGGGTACTCCTGAACGAGGGACATCGCCGGGGCTTCGATGTACTGACGTTCCTTGCGGAGGCGCAGTCCGACTATCCGGACGCGCGGGCGGCCGCGAAAGTGATCGAGACGATCAACCAGATCCTGCTCCGGACCCCGCTCGACCCCGTGCCGCTCTACGCCGAGGCCGAGCGGATCGAGCAGCAGCTGCTCTCGATCCAGCGCCACGCCGCGGACCGCGGCCGCGCCGAAGCGCCGACGCAGAGCGCGCAGCCGATGTACCGCTAGCGCGCGCCCCGTCGGTCCGCTCCAAGAGCTCCCGCACGCCGCGCACGAGCGCGTCCGCGTCCTCGCGGTCGTTGTAGAAGTAGAACGACGCCCGGACGTTCCCGGCGAGCCCGTGCCGCTCGTAGAACGAGTGGACGCAGTGCATCCCCGACCGGACCATCACCTCGTAGCCTTCGTCGAGGAACACGGCCGCGTCGTGCGGGTCGATTCCCTCGAGGCAGAACGCGAAGATGCTGGGACGGTCCGCGGGCGCCGCCGGACCGAGGAGGCGCACGCGGGGTTCGTCCCCCAGCGCCCGCGTCACCCGCTCGTTGAGCTCCCGCTGGCGCGCCTCGACCACGTCGAGGCCCACCGAATCGAGGTAGTCGAGGGCGGCGTGCGCCCCGATCACCCCGGCGTAGTTCTGGAGTCCGGCCTCGAACCGGTGGGGAGGAGGTCGCAGCTCGTGCGCGGTGAGCGTGCTCCACTCGACGGTCTCGCCCCCCAGGAGCAGTGGGCGAAGCCGCGCAAGCGGCCCCGGCGCGGCCGCCAGCACCCCGATCCCCGTCGGCCCGAGCATCTTGTGCGCGGAGACGGCGTAGAAGTCGACTCCCCACGCGTCGAGGTCGACGCGCTGGTGGGGCGCGGCCTGGCAGCCGTCGAACAGGACGAGCGCCCCGTGGTCGTGCGCGCGCTCGGCGATCTCGCGGACCGGGAGCGAGCGCCCGTCGAGGTTCGAAGTATGGAAGAAGCTGACGAGCCGAACCCCCCGAGCGAGCTCCTCTTCGAGCGCGTCGCGGTCGAACGTCCCGTCGTCGCCGAGGGCGAACGTCCCCAGGCGGACCCCCCGCTCGGCCGCGAGCCGTTGCCACACGACCAGGTTCGAATTGTGCTCGCGGTCGGTGACGAGCACCCGGTCGCCGCGGTGCCAGTCCAGGCCCTGGCCCACGAGGTTGATCGCTTCCGTGGCGTTCCGGACGAACACGAGGCCGGTCGGGTCCGACCGTCCGAGGAAGCGGGCGAATCGCCCGCGGGCCGCTTCGTAGCGACGTCCGACCTCCTCCGAGAATCGATGGAGGCTCCGCCCCGCGCATCCGGGAAAATCCCGGTAGTACTCTTCCATCGCGGCGAGCACGGACCGGGGCACGAGCGACATGCACGCCGAATCGAGATAGACCGGCGCGACCCGTCCGGGACGCGCCGCGAGCGCGGGGAAGTCGCCGCGTCGATCGTCGAGCGTCACGGCGGATTCCGCTGAAGTCCGTCGGCGGCGGCCGCCAGCGCCGCGGCGCCGTAGACGAGCGCGCGCTCGTCGGGGGCGAACGTCGCGCTGTGCAGGGTGGCGGGATGGTGAGGGAGCCCCACGCCCAGGTGGAGGAACGTGCCGGGAACCCGCTCCAGGTACCGGGAGAAATCCTCGGCCCCCATCCGAGGGTTCTCTACCTCGACCGAATGGGCGCGGCCGAACTCGACCCGGAGCGCGTCCGCGACGACCCGGGTCGCCGCCGCGTCGTTGACCACGGCCGGGTAGCCGTTCACGTACTCGATCCGAACCCGCGCCCCCAGGCTGGCCGCGATGGCGCGCACCCGCCGGCGCAACGCGGTCTCGATCGCCGAGCGCGTGGCGGCCCGGAACGTCCGGACGGTGCCCTCGAGAACGACCTCGGAGGGGAGGATGTTGTGCCGCGTCCCTCCGTGGATCGACCCGACGCTCACGACCACGGGGTCGAGCGGGTCGCGCACGCGGCTGACGAGCGCCTGCAACCCGGTGACGACCTCGCTCGCGACGACGATCGCGTCCGGCCCCTGGTGCGGTGACGCGGCGTGACCGCCGGTGCCCCGCACGGTGATGCGGAACCGGTCGGCCGCCGCCATGAACGGTCCGGACTTGTAGCCGACCTGCCCGAGCGGGAGGTACGCCTCGACGTGCTGACCGACCACGTAGTCGACCTTCGGTCGCTCGAGGCAGCCGTGCTCGATCATCGAGATCGCGCCCCCACGGTCACCGTCCTCTTCCGCGGGCTGGAACAACAACTTGACCGTGCCGAAGGGTCGGCGGCCGCCGCCGGAGAGGATCGCCGCGGCGCCGAGCAGGCACGCCATGTGCACGTCGTGCCCGCACGCGTGCATCGTCCCGTCGAACCGGGAGCGGAAGGGGAGCCCGGTCGCCTCGGTGACCGGCAGCGCGTCCATGTCGGCGCGCAGTGCGACCACCGGACCATCGCGGTCCCCGCGGATCAGACCTACCACTCCCGTGAACCCGTCGAACGTCTCGAACGGGATCCCGAGCTCGGTCAGCGCGGCCACGACCTTGTCGCGCGTCCGTCGCTCCCGCCAGGACAATTCGGGCTCCTGATGGAACGCGACGCGCCAGGCGCGCATCGCAGGGAGGACCTTCCGGGCGAGCGGTCCCCACGCTTCCGGCGCTCGGGTCATCGGCCGCCCAGTCGGGCTCGAAATATAATCCGGCGGATGCGGCGGCGCCCGCGGTCACGCGCGGGCGACGAGCCGGTCGAGCTGGCGCGGCGCGCGGAACGAGCGGAACTCCGGGACGGGCGCCGGTCGGGGCGGGATCTCCCGGAACCGATTGAACCAGACCGCCCGAAGGTCCGCGGACAAGGCCCCCTCGATGTCGCTCGACCAGGAGTCGCCGACCATGACGCTCTCGGTCGGAGCGACGCCGGCCCGTTCGAGCGCGGTCCGGAAGATCCTCGGGTCCGGTTTCGCGACGCCCACCTCCTCCGAAGTGACGAGAAGGTCGACCGCGGCTTCGAGTCCGAGGAACGCGATCTTCTCGACCTGCTCCTGGACCGTGTTGTTCGTGACGACGACGACCCGCGCCCGGTCGTGCCAGCGGCGGACGGCCGCGACCGCGCCCGGCACCGCGCGGCGCAGCCGCTGGTAGTGGCGACGGTAGAATCGCGAGACCTCCACGGCGGTGGTCGAGGGGATCGGCCGACCGGCCCATTCGGCGAGCGACCGAAACCGCTCGGCCCGTACCTCCTCGCTGGTTCGCCGGCCGAGCATCACGTCCGTGTGGGTGATTCCGAGGAGACGGTCGTACTCGTCCCACAGTCGGTCGAGCGGTCGTCCGCGAAAGGCGGGGTAGGTTCGCCGGACCTCGGCGAGCGCGTCCCGGCACGTCAGCGAGTGGTCGAAGATCGTGTCGTCCATGTCGAACAGTACGGCCCGCGGTACCCCGGCCCCTTCCCGCGTCATGTCGGACCGTACCACGTCGACCCCGGGGAGGCCGACCCCGAGCGATTCAAAACGGCTCTCCCGCTCTCGGAGAACTCGAGGGGTCTTTTTATACAAGGGTTACCTTACTAATTCAGACTATAAGGGGTCTCGGGCGTCTCGGAAACGCCGTCGGATCCCGGAGTCCCACCATGGCGAAAATCATCGGAATCGACCTCGGAACGAGCAACTCGGCGGCGGCGATGCTGGAAGGCGGGCGCCCCGCGATCATACCCAGCGCGGAAGGTACGACCACGGGCGGCGGCAAGGCGTTCCCGTCGTACGTCGCGTTCACCAAGGACGGACAGCTGATCGTCGGGGAGCCGGCGCGCCGGCAAGCGATCTCCAACCCCGAGGGCACGGTCACCGCCTTCAAGCGGAAGATGGGGACGGATTACAAGTACAAGCTGCACGGCAAGGAGTACACCCCCCAGCAGCTGTCGGCGTTCCTCCTCCAGAAGATCAAGCGCGACGCGGAGGCGTTCCTCGGGGAGAAGGTCGAGAAGGCCGTCATCACGGTCCCGGCCTACTTCAACGACAACCAGCGCCAGGCCACGAAGGACGCGGGCGCGATCGCGGGTCTCGAGGTCGTCCGGATCATCAACGAACCGACGGCGGCGTCCCTCGCCTACGGGCTCGACAAGGCCGGGAAGAACCAGAAGATCCTCGTCTTCGACCTGGGCGGCGGGACGCTCGACGTCACCATCATGGACTTCGGCGACGGCGTGTTCGAGGTACTCTCCACGAGCGGCGACACGCAGCTCGGGGGGACCGACATGGACGCCGCGACCACCGAGTGGATCGCGGCCGAGTTCCAGAAGGAGTCGGGAGTCGACATCCGCAAGGACAAGATGGCGATGCAGCGGGTCCGGGACGCCGCCGAGAAGGCGAAGATCGAGCTCTCCTCGACCCTCGAGACCCAGGTCAACCTGCCGTTCCTCACCGCGACCAACGAAGGTCCGAAGCACCTCGCCCTGACGCTCTCGCGCGCGAAGCTCGAGGAGCTCGTGCGCCCGATCGTCGACCGGTGCCGCTCGCCCGTCGAGCAGGCGCTGAAGGATGCGAAGATCGCGAAGACGGACATCAGCCGGATCGTCCTCGTTGGCGGTCCGACCCGCATGCCGATGGTCCAGAAGTTCCTCGAAACGACGGTCGGCCGGCCGATCGAGCGCGGCGTCGACCCGATGGAGTGTGTCGCGATGGGCGCGGCGATCCAGGGCGGTGTGCTCGCCGGCGAGGTCAAGGACGTGCTGCTCCTCGACGTCACTCCGCTCTCGCTGGGCCTGGAGACGATGGGCGGCGTCTTCACCCGCCTCATCGAACGGAACACGACGATCCCGACCCACAAGGCCCAGATCTTCACGACCGCCGCCGACAGCCAGTCGACGGTCGAGATCAAGATCTTCCAGGGCGAGCGCCCGATGGCCGACGACAACGTCGCGCTGGGGAGCTTCCTCTTGACGGGGATCCCGCCCGCCCCGCGCGGCGTCCCGCAGGTCGAGGTCAGCTTCGACATCGATGCGAACGGGCTCCTCAACGTCTCCGCGAAGGACCTCGCCTCCGGGCGCAAGCAGGGGATCGCGATCACCGCGTCCAACAAGCTCTCGAAGGAGGACGTCGACAAGATGGTCCGGCAGGCCGAGCAGTTCGCCGACGCCGACAAGGCGCGGTCGGAGCTCGTCCACGCGAAGAACCAGGCCGAGTCGCTCGCCTACGAGGCGGACCGTCTGCTCGCCGACTCCAAGGACAAGATCGAGAGCGCGGACGCGGAGTCGGTCCGCGAGAAGCTCGCGGCGCTCCGTACGACCCTCGGTTCGAAGGACGCCACGCTCGGCGACATCCAGTCGAAGACGGACGAGCTGACGACGACGCTCCACGCGATCGCCCGCAAGCTCTACCAGTCCGGGACGCCGCCGCCCGGGGGCACCGCCCAGGCTCCGCCGACCGCGGAGAGCGCCGCGGCCCCCGACGAGGGGACGGGCGCCCCCGGTGCGGTCGACGCCGACTTCAAGGTCGTCGACAAGGACACGGGCGACGAGAAGGGCCAGTCGTAGGTCGGTCGCGGCGCCGTCTAGCGACCCGCGAGCGGCCGCGGCCAGACCCGGCCCTTCGGCGGACCGATGTACTCCACGTCGGGGCGGATCAGTCGATTGTCCGCCGCCTGCTCGAGCGCGTGCGCCGTCCAGCCGGCCGTCCGCGCGGTCGCGAACGTCGGCGTGAACATCTCCCGCGGCAGCCCGACGCCTTCGAGGACCACCGCGCTGTAGTACTCGACGTTCGTGAACAACCGGGCGCCGGGCTTCTCTCGGCGCAACGCCGCGAGGGCGGCCGTCTCGACCGCTTCGGCGAGCGCGAGGCGATGCGGGTCCGCCACCGTCCGGGCGATCCCGTGCAGCACGAGCCCGCGGGGGTCGTCGGTCTTGTACGCGCGGTGGCCGAACCCGTAGAGGACCTCCTTGCGGGCCAGGCGGTCGCGGATCCACGCGTCGGCCCGGTCGGGCGTCCCGATCGCGTCGAGCATGTCGGAGACCCGGCTGGGCGCGCCCCCGTGCACCGGACCTTTCAGGGTCCCGAGGGCGGCGGTCGCCGCGCTCACGAGGTCGGACTGCGTCGAGATCGCCACGCGCAGGGCGAACGTCGAGGCGTTCATCCCGTGGTCGGCGAGCAGGTCGAGGTACCCCTCGAGCGCGGCGACGTGTCGGGCCGCGGGCACTTCGCCGAACATCATCCAGAGGAAGTTCGCCGCATGGCCGAGGTCGGGGCGCGGAAGCACCGGGGGGAGCCCCCGGGAGCGACGCACGTACCGCGCGAGCAGGACGGGCGTCCGTGCGATCAGGTCGAAGCCGTCCTCGCGGGTCGGCGGGTAGCCGTACGCGCCCGTGCCGAGCGCCGAGAGGATCGTCCGGAGCGCATCCATCGGGGGGATCCCGACCGGCAGCGCGTCGACCACGCGATCGATCGACGGCGGGACGGCGCGGCGCGAGGACAGCTCGCGCCCGACCTCCCGCGACGGGTCGGCCGACGGCGGCTCTCCGTAGAGCAGCAGATGGACGACCGATTCGTACGGCACGCCGGGGACGATGTCGCGCACGTCGAAGCCCCGATAGACGAGGTCGCCGGTCTCGCCACCGACCCAACTGATGGAGGATCGTCCGACGAGGACGTCGTCGAGACCCTTCGACATCCGGGGAGGCGAGGCCATCGCGCGGTCTCACGCGCGGGCGGCCATAGCCTCGACGCCTCCGGTCGCCGGAAAACGCTATCTGACGGGGTCGGTCGTTCGCTCGATGGCGGACCCTCCGACCCACCTGCTCGAGCGGGTCGTGCAGCAACGGGTGACCCTGTTGCTCAAGGACTCCCGGCGGCTGACCGGGAAGTTGGTCGGTCTGGACGAGCACATGAACCTCGTGCTGGACGACGCCGAGGAGACCGCGGGCGAGGTGACGCGCCGCCTCGGTCGGATCGTCCTCCGCGGCTCGAACGTCGTGACGCTCCACGCCCCGGGGCCGGGAGCGGCGAAGCCGTCGTGAGGCCGTGCCGCGTTCCTCCTCCGCCCCGGCACGGCAGCGTCCGCGGCCCGCGGGCGAGACCCTCGCGGTCCTCAAGTTCCTCGCGCTCGCCGGCGCGGACCACACTCCGGTCGTCCTCACGTCGCGCGAGATCGGGGAACACATCGGCGTCAGCCAGCAGGCCGCCGACCGGTACCTCGTGGCCCTCGAACATCGGGGGCTGATCACCCGCTCCCTCGCCCAGCGCCGTCAGCGCGTCGTCCTGACCGCGGCCGCCATGGCGCTCCTCCGCACGGAGTACCGGGCGTACCATCGGATCTTCGAGGGCCCGTCCACGATCACGTTCGGCGGAAAGGTCGCCTCGGGACTGGGGGAGGGACGGTACTATCTCAGCCAGCCCGGGTACGTGGTGCAGTTCACCGAACGGCTCGGGTATGCTCCGTACCCGGGCACCCTCAACGTTCGCGTCGACGGTCCGGCCCTGAGGAAGGTCGAGCTGGTCTCTACCTGGCGGGGCCTTCGGATCGACGGATTCCAGGCGAGCGGGCGCACGTTCGGCGGGGCGACGTGCTTTCCGGCCCGAATGAACGGCCACGCGTGCCATCTGATCCACCCCGACCGCACCCATTACCAGGACGTGGTGGAGTTCGTCGCCGCGGATTGCTTGCGGGAAGCGCTCGGGTTGCACGACGACGACCGCGTCCGGCTCGACATCGAGGAGCCGTGAGCGGCCCCACGGTCGCCCGGTCCGTCGCACACGACCGACGTCCGGCGCCGGCCGGGCCGGACTCCGCGCGGCGGTACGTCAACCAGTGGGTCGAGTCGGAGGCGATCGGAACGGAACGGGTCCCGGCGTTCGTCCTGATCCTGAAGACGCGGGGGTGCTACTGGGCCGACCAGAAGGGCTGCTCGATGTGCGGGTACGCGAAGGACACCCTCGGGCGGTCGGCGACGCCCGAGGAGCTCGGCGAGCAGCTCGAGCGTGCTCTCGGGCGGTATCGGGGCGAGCCGTACGTGAAGGTGTACACTTCGGGTAGCTTTCTCGACGACCGGGAGGTCGACGCCGAGAGCCGCCGTCGGCTCGTCACGGCGTTCTCGGGAACGGCGCGACGCCTCCTATTCGAGACCCTGCCCGAGTTCGCCACGGCGGCGGCGCTGGAACCGCTGCGCGCGTCGTTCGCCGGCGAGCTCGAGGTGGCGTTGGGCCTCGAGACGACGGACCCGGTCGTGCTCGCGCGCTACGTGCACAAGAACGCGCCGCCCACCGACTACCTCGAGGCCGCGGACCGGGTCCGGGCGCTCGGCCTTCGGGCGAAGGCGTATCTCTTGCTGAAACCGCCGTACTTGACCGAGAGCGAGGCGATCGGGGACGCGGTCCGGTCGATCGAAGCGGCCGCGCCCCGGTTCGACGCGCTCTCCGTGAACCCCGTGCACATTCAGAACGGCACGGTCGTGGAGTGGCTCTACCACCGGGGCCGCTACCGCCCGCCGTGGCTCTGGTCGGTGGTCGAGGTGCTGGCGCGCGGGGCGCCGCGTCGCGGCCCGGCCCGTCTCGTGTCGTTCCCGACCGCCGGCGGCCTGGCCCGCGGGACCCACAATTGCGGAAAGTGCGACGCGCGCGTGCTCGCGGCCATCGAGGAGGCGTCGTTGTCCCAGGAGTTCGGCCCGCTCGGGGAGCTTGACTGCGACTGCCGGTCGACGTGGGCCGAGTCCCGCGCCCTGGAGCCGTTGGGGGTCGAAGCGTGACGAGCTGGGAGCCGAAACTTCCCGCCCCGGCGGAGTCCTCGATCCATCAATTCTTCCGCGCGCACGCCCTCGCCGAGGGCGCGACCGGGGTCGTCGTGGGCCTCTCGGGCGGGATCGACAGCGCCCTGACCGCGCGCCTGGCGCGCGACGCGCTCGGCGCGGAGCACGTGCTCGGAGTGCTGCTGCCGGACGCGCGATTCCCCGCGGCGTTGCGCGAGGAGACCGAGGGGTACGGCCGGTCGCTCGGGATCGAGGTTCGCACGGTTCCCGTCGCGGCGGCCGAGGGCGCGTTCCACGCCCTGCTGCCCGAGATCGACGACCGCGTGACGGTCGGCAACACCGTCGCGCGGATCCGGATGAGCGTCCTCTACGCGATCGCCCGGGAGCGCCGACGGCTCGTCGCGGGCACGGGCAACAAGTCCGAGCTCTTGCTCGGCTACTTCACGAAGTACGGGGACGGCGGCGTGGACCTCCTTCCGATCGGGGACCTGTACAAGACGGAGGTCGCCGAGCTCGCCGCCCGGCTCGAGCTCCCGCGCGCGGTCCGGGAGCGCGCGCCGACCGCCGGCCTCTGGGAAGGGCAGACCGACGAGGGGGAGCTCGGCCTTCCGTACTCCTCGATCGACCGGATCCTCGTCGGTCTCGAGCGGCTCCGCTCCGAGGAGGAGATCGCGGAGGGTACCGGGCTCCCGATCGACGAGGTCCGCCGGGTCGCCGCCCGGGTCGCGGCGAGCCGCCACAAGCGCCGCCCGCCGCCCGTGGCGAAGATCGGCTTCCGCACGGTCGGTCTCGACTGGCGCGAGTGAGGCGCTCCGGCGGGGGCCGCCCGCCCGGCGTCGGCCCGGCGCAACCTTTTACGCGACGAAGGCTCGCTCGCTCCCGACCCGTTCCCGTTCAGCCATGGACCGAGCGACCTACCAGCGACTTCTGGACACCCTCGTCACGTACGAGGACGTCCACCGCGTCGCCCACCAGGAACACTTCGACGAGGAGCTCCTGTTCGTCATCCACACGCACCGGGTCACGCGGGACGCGACCCGCCGCTTCTACGTGGTCAAGCGGCAGATGCCCCACCTGGCGGCGCAGTGGAAGCGCGGCCGGTCGATGCTCGAGATCGCGCGCGACCTCCGGTTCCCGCCCGTCCTCCTCGGCCAGCAGATGCTCGGCGAGCTCGGGATCCCCCGCAAGAAGGTCTGGGGCACGTTCCTTCACCCCGAGACCGCTCCGGACGCCCGCATCCGTCGCGACGTCGAGCAGCTGCTCGCGCACGACATGATCTACTCCCCCCGGGGGATGGAGCTGCAGCGCGAGCGGGGCCGGAAGGGCGAGGAGCGGCTCCAGCGATGGCTGGACAAGCACGGGATCGGTTTCCGCACGGAGACGGACCTCCGCGGGAAGTACGCGAAGACTCCGGACGCCCTGCTCGACGAGCCGATCATCTTCTACGGTCAGAAGCTCACGTGGATTGAGTCGAAGGCGAACTTCGGGGACGACGTCGAGCTGCGGAAGAACCTGAAGCGCCAACTCGGGCCGTACACCCAGCTGTTCGGCGAGGGGGCGGTCGTCTACTGGTACGGGTACGTCGACGGCGCGCAGTCGCCCGACGGGATCTTGCTCTGGGACGGCGAGACGTTCGAAGGGATCACGCCGATCGTGCCGCCGCGTGCCGGGGGATCTCCCGCTGCGCACCACTCTCGAGATCCCGCTCGACGATCGTCTCCGGTCCCGCTTCCTTCAGACCGAGGATCAGCGCCCGCCGCGCACGGCGGCGGCTCGCCTCCTTGAGCTGGCGGGACATCGACCGGGCGAGCAGGTCGCAGTCGGCACTCAACCCCGCGCACCGCAACTCTTGCACGAGCCCGATCGCCTCGGGGGTGAGCTCGGGGCGGACGACGACGACGTAGGTGTGCAGCGGCGGCTCTCCCTCGGGCCAGCGCCCGGCGGCCTTCAGCAGGATCTCGAGCCGCTCCTCCCCGACCGCGAGCCC
>Ga0187783_10000790_pt1 | contig 23314 bp, 20 predicted proteins | sample 1015_SJ02_MP02_2_FD_132471 | JGI IMG/M metagenome (GOLD analysis project Ga0187783, IMG submission 132471) | Tropical peat soil microbial communities from peatlands in Department of Meta, Colombia - 1015_SJ02_MP02_20_MG | ecosystem: Environmental > Terrestrial > Soil > Wetlands > Peat | place...
GGGCTAACGTCCATGCCCTCCTGCGCGGCTGCCGGAATTCTTCCAAGCGAATCGACGTTGGTCTCGTAGCGGCGATCCATCGACATGATCTCGAGCTTCCGCTGCAGCGGCGAGTAGAAATAGTGAATGTAGAGCGGAACTCCGATAATGTATTCCTGAATGATATAGGCTTCCTTGAGATGCGCGGCCCGCGCTTCGAAGTCGTGGGCGTCCCTAATGAACATATAACCTTTGCCGCCCGCTGCCCCGTAAAGCTTGACGATAACCGGCCGGTCGATTTCCGCGCCGCTGCGAAACTGACGGGGTAAGGTCAAGCCGGCGCGCGAGAGCCACTCGCGCTGCAGCTCACGGCTGGCTTCCCAATCGAGCACCGCCTTGTTGCCGAAATAGGGAATCGTCATCTTCTTGTGCTCGTCGAGCGAAAGATAGGCCACGAACGATCCGTGCGGCACGATGATCACTTTGCGCTTCTCGAGCTCGCCGACGATCGACATGAACTCCGAGTAGTCGTTGAGCACGACCACCTCGTCGACGAAAGCGAACGACCGATAGAGGCGCTCGGTATCGCGATTCGAGATCGCCAGCGTCCGAAATCCCTCATCGTGCGCGCCTTTGAGGATCTGTAGCGCCGAATGCGAGCCTAGCGTGGCGATCGTATAGGGCCGGTCCATCCGCTCGTACTACTCGCTTGCACGCGCATTGTCCCGGTCGTCGCAACCGCCGATAACGGCCCGTTCGATTGCGGGATTGCACAAGAGACGCTCGACTGCCGCGCCGAGCACCGCGCGGTCCACGGGACGGGCGTTCGCCTCGAACAGCCGCCACGCGACGATCGCGCTTCCTTCCGCGTTTTCAGGGACGATCCAGACTTCGCCGGATCGCGGCTCGGGATCGTCGAGCACCGCGATCCGATGCAGGTTAGGATTGAAAATCGTTTCGTCGTTTTGGATGCGGCGTTGGAGTGCCGGTACGTCGCCGTGGTCCTCGAAGAACCTGATGTCGCTGCGCTCGATCCGATCCACGTCGACGCCGAGCCGGCGCAACGCCACCAGCGCCGTATACGCGGTGTTGTCTGGTATCTTCAGCGTGATTGAGACGGCTCGCTTCACGCTAGCGCCTTGACGAAGCTGCGGAATAGCATGGCGCCCCCGGACGGAGCAAGGACACTCTCCTCGTCGCGCCGATCGAGGTGATTGAAATTCCAACCATCCCGTTCGGGATGCGGCATGATCGCCAGCACGTTGCCGCCGCGATTTACCAGGCCGGCACAGCGCAGCGCCGAGCCGTTGGGAACGGCCGCGTCGTCAACGCGGCCGTCGGCATGCGCGTACACGAATGCCAGGTGGTTTCCGGTGACGATCTCGTTCAAGTGCTCGGGCGAGGCGGCGAGGCGGCCTTCGGCGTGGGCCGCCCAGGCCGGTATCAACGCGCCTTCGGGCAACGACGCGGTGATCGCGCACCGTTGCGGGTCGATCGCGAGCTTGAGATAAACGTGCCGGCAAATGAAATGCGGCACCGGAGCGTTCTTAGTGAACGCGGCAGTGGGCTTGCGCGGCGGCCCGGTGCCTGGGACCAAGCCGGCCTCCAGCAGGATCTGCGCGCCGTTGCAAACGCCGAAGACCAGCTTCCCTAACGCGGCGCCCTCCATCACGTAATCCATGATGCGGTCGTGTGCGGCGACGGCGCCGGCCCGAATCCGATCCTCGTAGGCGAATCCGCCGGAGAGCACGTACGCATCGTAGTCCGCCAGCTGCTCCGGCTGCGACCAATGCACCAGATCCGCATCGCCTCCGCAGTCGCGCAACAGCTGCACCGTTTCGTCTTCCGAGTTGGTTCCGGGAAAGACGGCGACCCCAATCCGCGCGCTCACGGATACAGGTCCTCCAGCGGCTGCGACCAAACCGCATGCAGCGTGGCGACGTCGAACCTGACGCCGTTGACGACCAGCTCCGATCCGGCGGTGGTCTTCCCAATACGCATCGCTCCGGTCAAATCGATCTCGGCGTCGTCGCTTACCTCGCAGATAAACCCGCCGGTCTCGCAGAAAGGATTTCCAAAGTCTATCTCGGCACCGACCGCTCGGCCTGCAACAAAAGCGTCGAACGCAAGCCGCGTCAGGGCAGTCAGCATGCCGCCATCGGAAACCGCGCGGCACGAGCGCAGAACGCCGCGCACGATCGCATCGTGCACGATTCCGACCGCGGCGCGCTCGCCGGGATAAGAAATCGCAGGCAGTGCGCCTTCAATGCCCAGCAGCTCCGCGACCACCGATCCGCCGACGACCATTTCACGGCTTCCGATCCAAAGCAGCGCCGACCCGGGCTGCTTCAATCCCGGCGTGACTGCTCGACCAACGTTTTCCAGCGCACCGACGCACGCGACGATCGCGGACCCCGGTACGGCTCGTCCGTCAACGGACTCGTTGTAAAGGCTGACGTTGCCCGAAACGAACGGAAGATCCAATTCCGTCGCGGCACGCGCGAGCCCGGCGACCGCAGCAACGAACTCGCCGTATTGATCGGACTTTCCCGGATTGCCGAAGTTGAGGCAGTCGGTGAGCCCGATCGGTCGCGCTCCTACCGCGACGACCCGGCGCAGCGCCTCGACGACCGCGTGCTCGGCGGCATAGCCGGGATCGATGCGTCCGTAGCGTGGATTGCCGGCAACGGCGAGCGCGACGCCCAGCGCCGACCCGCGGATCGGAGCGAGCACGCCGGCGTCGGCCGCGCCCCGAGGCAGCACCGTGCAACCTCGGACGACCGAATCGTAACGCCGGTACAGCGGCTCGCGCGAGGCAACGTCGCGATGCGCGAGTACGAGCGGCAAGAGCGCCTCGACATCCACTGCCGGCAACTCTTGGACGGCGGCATCGTGACGAATCACCTCCGTGTACGGGAGATCGTCGCGAATCGAGCCCGTAAGGAATTCATTTTCGACGTCCATCACGACCGTTCCACGATGGCGCAGCACGTAGCGACCGTCGGCGGTAACGCGGCCGATGATCGTCGCGCGGGCATTGCACGCAACCTCCGGCAAGGTAAAGTCGTCGTTATAGATTCTCACCGCTTCGGCCGCCACGTCGGGAGGTAACACCCATATCAGCCGCTCCTGCGTTTCGCCGACCGCGATAACCTCGGGAGCCATCCCTTCGACGGCCACGTTGACACGGTCGAGATCGATTTCGGCCCCGTAACCGCCCTGGGCGGTGATCTCCGCCGAACAACCCATAATTCCACCGGCGCCGAGATCTTTGCAGGCTGCGATTACCTTGCGTTCGCGCAGTAATTTGAAGACGCGATAGCTGGCGCGCATCAGCACGCTCTTTAAAAATGGATCGGGAACCTGTACCGCTCCTTTGTTCGCTTCGATCTCTTGCGCGTCGAGCGTCAGCGACGAGAAAGCGGCGCCACCGAAACCGCTTGGGTCGGTTGCCTTGCCGACGAGAACGACGTCCCAACCTTCGGCGCCTTTGGGGACATAGGAATGTATCAGCTCCGATTCCTTGACGACGCCAAGCGCGACGACGTTGACCAAGCAATTCTCGTCGAACCCGTCGTCGAAGTACACGTCGCCCGCAAGATTTGGAACCCCGATCGCGTTTCCGTAGGAGCCGATCCCATCGACGGCACCGGCAGCCACGTAACGCGCGTGCGAACTGCGACCAAATCGCAGCGGATCCGCGACCCCGATGACTTCGGCGCCCATACAGAGCACGTCGCGCACGATGCCGCCGACACCGGTTGCAGCACCCTCGAACGGGACGACTTGCGAAGGATGGTTGTGCGATTCGTGCGCCACTACGAGAGCATACCGGTCGCCGTCATGAACTCCGAGGTGAAGGGCGCCCGCATCTTCGCCGGGACCGAGCACGACGGCGGGGCCGCTGGTCGGCAGCTGTGCTAAGTGATGCCGGCTCGACTTGTAGCTGCAATGCTCGCTCCACTGTGCGTCAAAGGCGTGGAGCTCAACGAGTGAGGGTTCGCGTCCGAGCCGCTGCTTGATGCGCCGCACTTCGTCGTCGCGCAACGCGACGTTTGGGGCTCCCTGGAGCCCGTTAGCCAAGGGCCGCTCCTTGCGCGACCGGCATCGGCTGCTGCAGCGAAGCATCGGCGTGAAGCACGCTCGTGCGCGCGTTGGCTTGCATCAGCAGCGTACGCCCGAAGAGCACCGTGTCCTCGAGCCCCAACAGCTTGGCGCATTGCATCGCGAGGCGATGCGGCTCGATTTGACCGTCGAGAACGGGCGCCGACGAAGTCGCGTCGAGCATCGACCGCAGCAGATCGTCTTCGCCGACCGCGATGACGATCAATCGCGCAAAGCTCGCTTCGAGCTGCGCCAGCAATTGGAGCACGAATCCCGGCGTCGTGGAAGGGCTCGCCACGTGGCGAACCGTCGGTAACCCAAGCTGCCCGAGCGCCTTGACCACTTCGTTGGCCCGTTCGACTTGCGCCGCCGAATCGGCGATCACCGCAGCCATGCCCGGCCGCACGACCGGAAAGGTTCCCACGAGGTCGGCAACTCGTTCGTACGCGCGCCTGACCTCATCCAGCGCGGCCTCGTCGACGGATTCCAGGTTGCGATATATCTGCTTGTCGAGCATGAGCTCTTCTCGGCCCTGCGGCCAAATACGCCACGAATCGTTGTCGATCACATCCGCAATGACGAGCTGTCCCTGATTTTCGCCGCCGGCCAGCCGTCCAAACTCAATCTTCAAGTCGACCAGCAGCACGTCGCGTTTGCGCCAGGCGTGGGCGAGAATGTCGAACGTCAATCGTGCAAGCTCGGTCATCACGCCTACTTCCTGTGGCGTTGCTATGTTGCGGGCCACGATCTGATCGGGCGCGATCAGCGGATCGTGGGCGGCGTCATCCTTGAAAAAGAACTCGATGACCCGGGGAACGAGCAGCGTTCCCCGCGCAAGACTCGGATTGCGCTTAACGAACGACCCGGCGGCGACGCCTCGCGTGACGACTTCGAGCGGAATCATGTTGCAACGCCGAACGACGGTCTCGTTGTTGTCGTCGTCCTCTCCGCCGTTGAGATAATGCGTTGGCAGCCCGCAGAGGTTGAGCAGACGAAAGACCCGCGCCGTAGTTTGCGCCGCCAATCGCCCTTTGCCGGCAATCTCGTGACGCCGCGCGCCATCGCCTGCCGAGATGGAATCGGTTTGAGCTACGACCAGCTGGTGGGGTTGCCCGGGGTTCTCATAGAGAACCTTGGTCTTGCCGCGCGCAATTTCGATCCCTTTGTTCATCGCTGCTTTACCTATACCCGCACTTCGATTTGACGCGGGAATTCCGGTAGGCACTCGATGCGATCGGCAAGCAAGCGCGCTCGCTGCGGTGCGGTACCGACGTGGCCGCTCGGGTCGAGCAGACGCCGAATCTCGGCCGGATCGATCAACCCGGTCACGCTGCGTTCCTCCGCGAGAAGCCCCGAGAGCGGATTATCCTCACCGCGAGCAACGGCCGCCCACGCTTCCATCGATGCAAGCCGGAGCCGTTCGTGCAGGTGCTGCCGGTCTCCGCCGGCTCGCACGGCCTCCAGCATCACCGCTTGCGTTCCCGCAAACGGCGCATAGGTGCGCAGATTGGCCGCGATCCGCCGCTCGTCCACCCTCAGCCCATCGACGACCGTGCGCGCGATGGTCACGATCTCGTCCGCGCAGAGCAGCGCTTCGGGCAGCACGACGCGCCGGTTCGCGCTGTCATCCAGCGTACGCTCGAGAAAGTTGGTCGCGGCGTTTTGCCAAGCGACGTCGGCATAGGCCGGCAGCAAGCGCGCGAGCGAACCGATGCGCTCGCAAAGAACCGGATTTTTCTTGAACGGCATTGACGAGCTGCCGACTTGGCCGGCCTCGAACGGTTCGGCGATCTCGCCGAATCCGGGGCTTGCCAGCACCCGCACGTCGGCGGCGAACTTCGAAAGCGAAGCACCCAAGCCCGCGAGCGCCGACAGCAAAAGGTAATCGAGTTTGCGTGGATAGGTTTGCGTGCTGATCTCCCTGGCTAGTATCCCGAAACGCTCGAGCACGTAGGCCTCGATTTCGGCCGACCGGCCGTTGTGCCGCAGCAGCCGTTCGTACGAGCCGGCCGTGCCGACGGCGCCGCGCATTCCCTTCGTCGTGAGGTTCTCGAAAACAAAACGCAGGTTTTGATCGTCGACCAGCAGGTCTTGCGCGTAGGCGGCAAGCCGGTATCCAAGGGTCGTCGGCTCGGCCGGCTGCAGATGCGTGTACGCCATGCTGACGAGGTCGGCGTATTTGCGAATCTTGGCGCCGAACGCAGCAAGCAGCTCGCGCAAATTCTCGCCGACGTACGAGAGCGCAAGCCGCAGCCGATAGGTCTCGACGGTGTCCTCGACGTCCATCGACGTCGCGCCGAGATGCAGCTTACCGCCGCCGCGCGTCGCCTGTCGCGCGAATATTCGCACTTCGGCCATCAGGTCGTGATGGATCTCACGCTCGATCTCAACGGCGGCTTCTACGTCGATCTCGCCGGCGTGGGCGCGCAGATCGGCGACTTCGTCTTCCGCGATGAGCCCCTGCGCCGATTGCGCTTCCGCAAGCGCGACCCATACGGCACGCCACAGCCGCCGTCGCATCTTCTCCGAGAAGAGCGAGCGCAGCGCCGTCCGGCCGTACCGCCAGGTGAACGGCGAGGCGTAAGTCTCGTAGTCCATGAGTGCGGTTGGCCTTCGCCCCGCGGGAACGCGCCGCCTCGTCCGCGTACTGCATGCGGGTGAAAAGCACGGCGGCATGCGTAATTGCCGCGTCGATTCTCCTTACGGCCTGCACGAAAGTGGGATATGTAACGGGCGGCCGCCATCAGTGGACGCAGCCCGGCGTCCTGCGCATTGCCAGCAACGAAGAGCCCAAGAACCTCAACCCGCTGCTCGCCGGAACGACGAACGAGATTTTCATCGATCGCCTGATGTTCGAGCCGCTGCTCACGGCCGATCCTCACGGAAATCCGCTGCCGATGCTGGCGCTGCGGGTCCCGAGCCAAGCTAACGGCGGGATTAGCGCCGACGGTCTAACGATTCGATATCTGCTTCGGCGGGATGCGCGCTGGAGCGACGGCGTGCCGGTCACCGCCGCCGACGTGGTGTGGTCGTGGGAAGCGATCGAGAACGGCGACAACGATGTCGTTTCGCGGCACGGATACGACGACGTTGCTGCGATCGATGCGCCCGATCCACATACGGTCCTCGTTCACTTGAAGCACCCCTTCTCTCCATTCGTCAACACGTTCTTCGCCGAAAGCGACCAGATCTACGAAATTCTTCCGGCCCACGTGCTGGCGCGATATCACGACGTCAATCACATCGCCTTCGACGCCGCGCCATCGATCTCGGACGGTCCTTTCCGCTTCGAGCGCTGGCAGCGGGGCGACCGAATCGAGCTGGTCGCAAACCCAATGTTTTTCAGAGGTCCGCCGCGGCTCAAACGCGTCGAAATCCTTTTCGTTCCCAACGAGGACTCGGCAATCAATCTCTTGCGCACCCACGCGATCGACTACATCTTTCAGCCGTCCATCCAGACCTACCCCAGCCTGAGCACGCTGCCCGACGCCCGGATCGTGTGGGTCAACATGAACGGCTTCGAGGGCATGGAGTTCAATCTTCAGCACGCCTCGTTAGCGGACAAGCGCGTTCGCGCGGCAATCGCCGCCGCGCTCGACAAGAACGCGTTTACGCATCAGCTCACGTACGGGCAAGAAACGACCGCAACCGAAGACCTTCCGAACTGGATGTGGGCCTTCGATCCGTCCGTGAGATCCGTGCCGTTCGATCCGGTCGCCGCCACCGCGCTGCTCGCAAGCGCCGGGTGGATCGCCGGGCCCGACGGGATCGTGCGCAAGCAAGGCCATCCGATGGAGCTGACGCTTGCAACCGACACCGCGACTGCTTCGCACCGCTCAGAAAGCCTGCTGATCCAAGCCGCGCTGCGACGGATCGGCATCCCGGTCAGCGTCAAGTATTATCCGCTCGACCTTCTCTACGCGCCCCAAGGGATGGGCGGGATTCAGCACGGCGGCAAGTTTGATTTGCTCGTCTACGGTTGGTATGCGGGCATCGATCCCGACAATTCCTCGCAGCTTACGTGCAAAAATTTTCCGCCGCACGGTTACAACGATCCGCACTATTGCAGCATGGCAATGGATCGAGCGCAGGCCATCGCCTTAACGCACTACGATCTTGCCACCCGCAAACGCGCCTACTCCACTATTGAGAGGCTGCTCGCGCTCGATAATCCGATCGTCTTCTTTTGGTGGCAGCGCCAGCAGGAAGCGATCAGCGTCGACTTCCACGGCTTCGCCCCCAATCCAGTCATCGAGTCGTGGAACGCCTGGCAGTGGAGTATATAATTTGTCGTTATTGGACGACTTTGAAGGTCACCGCGTTAGACCTGTCTGGAGCGGAGCCGGTGAAGTCGGGCCCGTCGTGATGCATCGCGAACGCTGTAAAATTCGGGATTGCGAACACCGTATAATCTCCCGGCTGCTCAATATGATATCCCCAGTAGCGAATATTCGCCCATTCGCGCAAAGCGCCGGCGGCTGCCGGGTCTTCAAACGCCGCAACAGTGGATGTCTCCGCCGGGAGTTCCTGCGACGATATATCAAGCTGGCGATAACCGATGGCACCTTTGGAGCGGAGGGCATCACCGCGAGCGTTGAGTACCTCGAGGGTGCAAAGTCCGTACGGCGGTGTGTAGCCTTGAAATGCGTACTCTTGAGCGGTGTTGTTTCGGATCGTCACGCGCAACTCGATAGGCTCTCCTAACCGATAAATCGTTTTGCTGGATTCCAGCCGAAGACTTAATATCTCAACATGGGCTGGATATTGGCCGGCAGAAGCGACAATCGGCCGCGTGGACGCACAAAGTATTAGCGCGAAACCAAGTAAAAGGCTACTGCGCATCAGGATTAGCATGGCTTACTTAATCCGCTGTGGTTCGGTGGCCACGGTATCCGTGCTGTTTGCATTTCGCGGTGCCTTTCCTTGTGATGAGGAGAGCCTTGCTTTATAGCCGTCCTTCGTCCTTCGACTGCGGCCCCTTCGACTCGCTACGCTCGCTCAGGAGCCTCCGCTCAGGATGACACAGTGGAAGGCGCGGGCAACCCATAGGAGCGCGACACGAGGTCACGCGACGAATGTGTCCGCGTTCGAAGTGCTGCTGCGACCGCCCGATCGCATTTTGGTCTTAGCGCGCGAGCCGTGAGAGTTCGATAGTGATGCGGTCGACGAGCGTGCGGTGGTCGTCGGGATCGTTTCCGGCGCGGCCGGTGACGATCGCTTCGAGTCCGCGAACGACGCGTTCGTAAGCGATCCTCGCGCGGCGTTCGCCCACGCGCGGGGCGAGCGGACGCAAAACGCGTCCACTCCAGACATCGCGACCAAAAAGCTGGCCGCCCCCGGGCCGGGCGAGTTCCCAAAGATTCTTGCACGCCGTCGCGAGAGCCGAGAGCAGGGCCACTCCCGCACCGCGATCGCCCTCAAAGAGTTCGTGCGCGATCGACATTGCCACGCGCGTCTTACCTTCGACGACGGCGTCGGCGAATTTATAGGCTTTTGGATCCGGTAGCGCGAGCGTTTCGCGCTCGAGATCCTTGAGCGTAATTTTCTTTCCGCCAAGTGCGAGCTTTTCGAGATCGTTACGAACCGCCGATAGTTCGGCATCGCTGTATGCGAGCTCGTCGACCACGCGAGGATCGGCTTTTGCGTTCAACCGTTCGAGCGTTTCCGCAACGAAACGCGCGCGCGTCTCGGCGTTGGCACTCGTGTCGATGCGCAGCGCCGCGCGCCCCGCTAAAACACCAAACGATTGCGGTCCCTTGCCGCGCGCGGGAAGCAAATCGACCAGCACCAGAGTACTGCCATCAGGCACGTTTTGGGCTAGCTCCCAAAGCTCGCGGCGCGGCGCGGCGCGCATCGTCTGCGTCTCCGTAACCACGACCACGCGGCGATCGGCCAGAAAAGGCATCGCGGCCAGCGCTTCGGCCACTGGCGCCGGCTCGCCGGCGTCGTCGGCCGAAAATCGAGCGAGGTTGAGGTCGCGAACTTCGGCGGGCAGAAGCCGATCGAGCAGTATCTCCAGCGCCCGTTCGGCCAACACGCGCTGCGCGCCCTCGACGACCACCAGCTTGCCGATCGGCGGTTGCTTATCGACGAAATCGTAAAACTTCAAGAAGTTTGTGCGAAAACGTGGGAGGCCGGCCGGAACTCGAGCGCCGGAATGGACTCAGCGAACGCCGGCCTGAGAATCCCGTATTCGGTGATGAACGCGGTCACGAGGTGTCCGGGCGTAATGTCGAAGGCCGGATTGTAGGCTTTTGCCCCGGCCGGAGCCGCTTGCGCGCCGGCAAATGCGGCGACCTCCTCCGGGTCGCGTTCCTCAATCGGAATCGAGGCACCGCTTTCGATGGCGAGATCGAACGTCGAGCGCGGCGCTGCGACGTAAAACGGTATGCCGTGATGTGCGGCTGCGATCGCTAGCGAATAGGTGCCGATTTTATTGGCCGTGTCGCCGTTGCGCGCGATTCGGTCGGCGCCGACGATCGCTAAGTCGACGCGTTGCTCCCTCATCGTCACGGCAGCCGCGCCATCGACGATAAGGATCGCGTCAACGCCCGCGTCGCGCAGTTCCAAGTAATTCAGTCGCGCTCCTTGAAGCAGCGGCCGAGTTTCGCTGACGAACGCTTTCGGCTTCTTTCCGCCGCGTTGCGCGGCGATGATAACGCCGGCCGCGGTTCCGCCCCCGGCCGTCGCCAGTGGCCCGGTGTTGCAATGCGTCAGGATTCGCGCGCCCTTGGGCACGAGCGCCAAGCCATTGGCCGCGATTGCGGCGTCCACCGCGATTTGCTCGTCGTGGATGGCGCGCGCTTCTTGCAACGGATCCTGCGCCGCCAGCACGCGGTCCACCGCCCATGCCAAGTTCACCGCAGTCGGCCTCGCCTCGCGCACGCGCTGCACCGCGGCTAGAAAATCCGCGTCGCCCGCAATCTCGCGACGGAGCAGCGCCACGCCGTATGCCGCGAAGACACCAATGCACGGCGCCCCACGGACGGCGAGACTCCTGATCGCATCGGCAATCTCTTGCGCGGTGCGAGCCCGCTCGTAGCGTATCTCGTGCGGGAGTCTACGCTGATCGAGATAGCGCACCGCGGTGCCGTCCCATGCGACCGCCTCGAGCGCGCTCATCCGGTGTTTACCGCGAAGAGGATTGAAAGGTTAGACGCCGGCCGGAATTTTTGCGGAATAGCAGGCGCGGCAGTAAACCGGACGATCGCCGCGCGGCCGGAACGGTACGGTCGTCTCCACACCGCAGGCCGCGCAGACCGCCTCGAAGCTGGGCCGGTTGCGCGACTCCAGGGGCCGGTCATGGCCGCCTTGGCCCCGGCGCGCTTGGCGGCAGTCGCGGCACCGCTGCGGATGATTTGCAAAGCCCTTGTCGGCAAAGAACTGCTGCTCTCTCACCGTGAAAACGAACTCGCTCCCGCAGTCTTTGCATTTAAAAAACTTATCTTCCAACGCTTGCTCCCCCATGTAGCTCGGGCTGGCTACATGCGACCAAGCCAGGTTAGTTCCTGCGGGTGGCCGCTGCCGGAACCGCCGGCGCCAAGCGCAGCAGGCTCGCCGCCGCAAGTGCGGCCGCGTAACCCTTATCGCCTCGGTCGCGATCGGCGCGTGCCAAGGCCTGCTCCAGATCGTCGGTCGTCAGTACGCCCAAGCCGATCGGCACGCCGGTCGCGAGCTGGACGTCCATGATTCCGCGAACGCATTCGCCGGCGATGAAGTCGAAGTGCGGCGTCTCGCCGCGCACGACTGCGCCCACCGCGACCAGTGCGTCGAACCGATTCATATCGGCTAGTTTGCGACAGGCAAGTGGAAGCTCGAAGCAGCCGGGGACCTCGAAGACCTCAACGTCGTCGTCGGAAACCTTACAATCGCGCAGCGCCCGCTTGGCGCCGTCGATCAGGCGATCGGCGATGCCGGCATAAAAGCGCGCCGCAACGATCGCAAATCGCCGTCCGCGGCAATCCGCCGCTGCTTCCCGAGCTCCGTCGTGCTTCACGACGCGGCAACCTCGTCCAAAATGTGACCGAGCTTCGAACGCTTCGTTGCGATGTACCGGCGGTTGTGGGCGGTCGGCGTGGTTTGCAGCGGCACGCGTCCGGCAATTTTGAGTCCGTAACCTTCCAACCCGAAGATCTTCTTTGGATTGTTGGTGATCAAACGCATCTCACGCACGCCAAGATCCACGAGAATCTGCGAACCGATCCCGTAGTCGCGCTTATCGATCGGCAAGCCCAGCACGAGGTTCGCCTCGACGGTGTCGGCGCCCCGATCTTGAAGCTCGTAGGCGCGCAGCTTGTCGGCAAGTCCGATGCCGCGCCCCTCTTGGCGCAGATACAGAAAGACGCCGCGCCCTTGGGCGGCGATCATTTGCATCGCGCCGTCGCGTTGGGCCGCGCAATCGCAGCGCACGGAGTGCAAGGCGTCGCCCGTCATGCACTCCGAGTGGACTCGCACGAGCAGCTCTTTGCCGTCTCCGATCTCTCCCATGACGAGCGCTACGTGCGTGTTCTCGTCAATGCTCGTCGTGTAAGCGACGCCCTTCCACTTCCCCAGCGTCGTCGGCAGATCGAACTCCGCGATCTTGCTCACGAGTTTTTCGGTGCGCATCCGATACGCGATCAGATCCTTGACGGTGATCAGCCTGAGCGCGTGACGGTCGGCATACGCGCGCAAGCCGTCGAGCCGTTCCATCGTTCCGTCATCAGCCATGATTTCGCAGATCACGCCTGCCGGATAGAGCCCCGCCAATCGCGCGAGATCTACCGCCGCTTCCGTCTGTCCCGCTCTGACCAGCACGCCTCCCTCGCGTGCGCGCAGCGGAAAGGTATGGCCGGGGCGCAGGAAGTCGCCCGGACGAGCCACGGGATCGAGCAGCTTTTTGATGGTCGCCGCGCGATCGTATGCTGAAATGCCGGTCGTGGTCACGCCCCGCGCCTCCACCGAAACGGTGAACGCGGTCTCGTGAACGGCCGTGTTCTCACGGACCATTTGCGGGATGTTTAGGTCGTCGAGGCGCGCGCCCGCCATCGGCACGCAAATCAGGCCGCCGCCATGCTTGCGCATAAAGTTGATCGCCTCGGGCGTTACCATCTGAGCCGCCATCACGAGGTCGCCCTCGTTTTCGCGGTCCTCGTCGTCGAGCACGACGACCATTTTGCCGGCTCGAACGTCGGCGATCGCCTCCTCGATTACGTCGAACGGGCCTTCGCGTTCGGCCAGATGCTCCCCGAGGGCGGGGAAAACGGCCGCGAGTCGCTGGAGCGTTCGATACGACGGCTCGCGGCGGCCGGCGCGCAGGAGAGAAATCGCCGATTCGGTCAACCCGGCATGCTCGGCGACCTCGGCCGCGCTCAAGCCGGCTTCGTCTATTGCCGAGTTGAAAAGGTCTGCAAAGCGGCTCATGGCTCTAGCCTACCTTGGGCTTTACAAATGTCAAGCCGATTGGTCGTTCCCACAAACCTCAAGCGCTTCGGCGGTGGCCTCGGCTTCCGATAGTGCGTGGCCTTCGGCAAGGTAGCGGGCCAGCTCCGCTTGCGGCAACAGCTCGTCCAAGCTCGCAACCAGCCGGTGCTGGCATTGCTGCTCGGTCCATTCGCGCTCCAAGCCCTCGCTCGCGTACCACGCGTTGACGTAGCCGCTCAAACGGGCCGCCGTGCGTCCCTGACCGCGCGCCGCCGCAACGTTTGCGAGATGCTCGATCGCGACCGACGTCATTTGCGGTGATTGCAGCCGCTCGCAAAGCGCCAGCGAAGCTCTCGCCTCGCGCGCTACTTCGTCTACCTCGCCCAATGCGAGCCGGTAGGCGGCTGCATTTGCGCGCGCGTTCGCCTCGCGGATCAGGTTGTTGCGCTGGGCAAAGAAGACGATCGCGTCGTTGGCAATTGACAGGGCGCGGCTCGCGTTTCCCGCGCGAAATTCGAGGTCGGCCAGGTACATCCGCGGCGTCATCGCGCGTTCCTCGTCGCCTAGCGATTTGTAGAGTTCACTTGCTTCAGCGTAGAGGCTGCGCGCCTCGTCGATACGCCCAATCGCATGCAAGAGCAGCGCGCGAGAATCGAGCGCGACGGCGTAAGACTTCGAGCGCGGCATCCCAAGCTCACGATAGAGCTCCAACGTGCGCTCGTTATGGGCTTCCGCTTCTTCCATCCGCCCCATCTGACGATAGCCTTCCGCGAGAATGCCGTGGCACGCGGCGGCTCGTAGGCGGTCGCCGGCTTCTTGGCTGAGCTCGAGGGCTCGCTCGCCCGCGTCGACCCGCTGCTTGGCCACGCTAAAGAACCCCACACTGTGCCAGAGCCGCGCGGCGATGCGACGATCCGCGATTGCGTCGACGCGTTCGAGCGCCTCCAATAGCCAGCGGCGGCCCTCGCCGACAAAGCCGGCGTCGTTCCAAAACTGGCGCAGTGCGCTCGCAATACGCGCCGCAAGCGTCGGATCGCCGCGATCGCCCAGCGCCCACGTCATCGCGGCGCGCGCGTTATCGAGCTCGACCTCCACCTCCGGCAGCCACTGCGCTCGCGGCATGGTCGGATGCGACTCCTCGGCGCTTTCGGCGAACTCGGCAACCCAGCACGCGTGGCGACGCGCAACCACCTGTTGCAAGCCGCTGCTTGCAGCCAACTTCTCCAGCGCATAGGAACGGGTGGATTCAAGGAACCGGTAACGTGTCTGCGTTTCGTAAAGCTCGGTGGAAACCAGCGATTTCTCTACCAATGACTCGAGTAGATCGACGAGTTCGAGCGCGTCGATGCGCTCATCGGCAACGGTCCGTTCGGCCGCCTCCAGCGTCCAGCCGCCCGAGAAGATCGCGAGCGATTCGAACGCGCGGCGTTCCTTTTCGGAGAGTAGATCGTAGCTCCAGTCGATGAGCGCGCGCAACGTCTGCTGCCGCGGCAGGACGTCGCGACTGCCGCCGGTGAGAACGCGGAAGCGCTCGTCAAGCCGTTCGCGCAGCTGCGCAGGTGACAAGATCTTCACGCGCGCTGCCGCCAGCTCGATGGCAAGCGCGATGCCGTCGAGCCGCATGCAAATATCCGCGATGCTCGACTCGTTGGCGCCGGTGAGCTCAAAGCGCGCATCGGCTGCCTGCGCGCGCGTAACGAACAGCTCGATCGCCGTCGGCAGCGACAGCGACGGCATTCGAAAGATCGCTTCGCCCATAATATCGAGGCCTTGGCGGCTGGTAGCGAGCACGCGAAGGCCGGGTGCCTCGCGCAGCATCGCGGAGACTACCGCCGCCGCATCCGCGATCAGGTGTTCGCAGTTGTCAAGCACGAGCAACATCTGCATCGGACGCGCCGCCGCAACGAGCGCCTTCAGCGGATCGCCGTCGGCGGGCAACCGCAGGCCCAGCGTTGCTGCGATTTCCTCCGGGATGAAGCGGCCTTCGGTAAGTGAGGCCAACTCGACGAACCAAACGCCGTCGCGATGCTCTTCCAGAACCTGCGCCGCCGCGTGAAGGGAGACGCGCGTCTTGCCGACGCCTCCCGAACCGACCAGCGTTACCAGCCGATGCCGGGCCATCAACGCGACCACATCCCCAACCTCGCTCTCGCGGCCGATGAAAGAGGTCGTCTCCAGCGGCAGATTATTGGGGAATAGCCCGAGCGAACGCAGCGGCGGGAATTTCTCGCGCAGACCGGGCGCTACGAGCTGATACACGTGCTCGGGGCGAGTGAGGTCCTTCAGACGGTGGCTGCCGAGGTCGCGCAACGTGCTCGCAGCTGCGAGCCGGTCGGCGATCGAATCGCCGGTGATGGCCGAAATGAGGATCTGGTCGCCGTGCCCGATGGCGAGCAAGCGCGCCACTCGATTCACGGTCGGGCCGAAATAGTCGCCGTCGCGCTCGACCGATGCACCGGTGTGAATTGCCATTCGGACGTGAAGACCACCGACCGCGCCAAAGTCTTCGTCACCGAGATCCCGTTGTGCGTCCATGCAAGCCGCAGCCGCGGCCTCGGGATTTATGAACGTCGCACAGAACGCATCGCCGACCGTCTTGAAGACCTTCCCTTCATTCCGCTCGATCGCGGCACGAACGATCAGGTCGTGACGTAGAACCGCCTGCGCCATCGCGGCTTCGTCGGCTTCCCAGCGCTGCGTGCTCCCCTCGATGTCCGTGAAGAGAAACGTCAGCGGTTGCACTCGCCGAGTCTTTCTTCGCCGGCCCTAAAATTCCAGGCCGAGGTCGAGCCGCCGGCCGTGGACAACAAGGGCGAGAGTGCTGCAATCCGATCGCAAGCGCACCGCGGCGACGACGTTCATCTTCGTCACGGTGCTGCTCGACATGCTGACCTTCGGTATGATCGGCCCGGTCCTTCCGAAGCTGATCGCCGGCTTCGTGAGCAACGACTACGCTTCGGCCGCCCAGATCATCGGGCTGTTCGCGACGGTCTGGGCGCTGATGCAGTTCTTCTGCTCGCCGTTGCTCGGCATGCTCTCCGATCGCGTTGGCCGCCGCCCGGTGATCCTCGTTTCGAACGCGGTAAGCGTCGTCGATTACGCGATCATGGCGCTCGCGCCAAACCTCTGGTGGCTTTTTGCCGGACGAGTGATTTCAGGAATCGCGACCTCGAACATCACTGCCGCGAGTGCCTACATCGCCGACGTAACGCCGCCCGAAAAGCGCGCTGCTGCGTTCGGCCTGCTCGGCAGCGCCTTCGGCCTCGGGTTCGTCATCGGTCCGGCGGTCGGAGGCCTGGCGGGAAACTTCAATCCCCGCCTGGCGTTTTGGGCGGCGGCGTCAGTCGCGCTGCTCAACACGCTGTACGGGATCTTCGTCTTGCCCGAATCGCTGCCGCCTCAGCAGCGCACGCCGCGCCTGGAATGGAAGCGAGCCAATCCGGTCGGCTCGCTGAAGCTGCTTCGCTCGCACCACGAGCTCTGGGGTCTGACGTGGGTGAACTTCATCACCTATCTCGCTCACGAAGTTTTTCCGAATATCTGGGTGATCTATTGCATCGCGGCGTTCGGCTGGAGCACCGGAGGCATCGGTCTCACGCTCACGCTGGTGGGCACGATCGCCGCAATCAATCAAGCGACGATGATCGGGCCGGTCGTCAAGCGGCTCGGCGAGCGACGAACGCTGCTCGCGAGTCTCGCCGTTGCCGTCGCCGGTCTGGCGTTGATGGGAATCAATAACGGCCTCGTCTTCTTGGTTGCGGCGGTCGTGGTTTCGCTGCCGATGTATCAAGCCTCGTCGCAAGCACTGATGACCCGGCGAGTCGGACCGACGGAGCAAGGCGAGCTGCAGGGAGCGCTCGGCTCTGTGCGCGGGATTTCGATGCTGCTCGGGCCGTCGGTATTCACGCTCACCTTCGCGCAGTTTGCCGGACCATGGCGGCATCTCGGTCTGGTCGGCGCGCCGTGGCTCCTGGCGGCCTCGCTCTATGCCGTCTCGCTTTTCATCGCGTGGCGAGTGACGTCGCGCGCCGACGACGTCGTCCTGCCCGTACCGGAGCCGGCGCCTCCGCTCTATGCCGAAAGTTAGAGCGGCTAAGTAAAAACGACGATCGGTTTGATAATGCGCGCCTCCGCCAGCGCGCGGTATGCGCCCGGAACCTCGTCGAGCGAAATGAGGTCGGCGCCGAGCTTTTCGGCGGTGACGATTCTTCGTTCGATCAAGTCTAACGCGGCGCGCGTATCGTCGGGACCGCACGAATAGCTCGCCACGAAACGCAAGTCGCCGAAGTAGGCTCGCTCCGCATCTATGGTTACCGGCACGCCGGGCGGGAACGGCGTGAACATCACCACCGTGCCGGCGGGCGCTACGCTTTCAAATGCAGCCTGCATCGCGGCCGGCGTTCCGGGGCCGCAGATGACGACATCGGCGCCCTCGGCGAGCACGCTCCGCGCATCGTCGGGGAAAAACGCTTGCGCCCCGTTGCGCTGCGCGAGGCTGCGGCGCGCGCCGATGAAGTCGCTCGCGAACACTTGGGCACCGAGATTGCGCGCGGCCAACACGTGCAGCAAACCCATCACGCCCAGCCCGATGACGTAGACGCGGTCGCCGGCGGCCGCGCCACTGCGGCGAAGCGATTTCAACACGCACGCCAGGGGCTCGACCAACGACGCGTCCGCGAAGTCCACGTTCTCCGGAAGCGGGAGCGTATCGCGAAGATTTGCGCGCGCAACCCGAAAATACTCGGCAATTCCGCCGGGCTCGATGCTGGTCGCGCGCCAAGTTTTGCATTGCACGTATTCTCCGCGCGCGCACGCGCGACAGTCGAAGCACGGCGCATGATGATGGACGAACACGCGGTCCCCCACCGCAAACGGCGCATCGCCTCGCGTTTGCTCGACGATTCCGGCCGGCTCGTGCCCGAGCACCAGCGGCGCCTTGCGCCGGATATACCACGCCATCACGTCGCCGCTGCAAATACCGCTGGCCATGGTCCGCACCAGCACGTCGCCATCGTCCAGCGCGGGAACGGCGCGCGGCTCGATTCGAACGTCGTCGACGTCGTAGAGAACGGCCGCGCGCATGGTTGCAACGCTCACGGCTCGATCAAGACCTTCAGCCCGACACCCGCGTCGAGCTGCGTGAAGGCATCTGCGATACGATCCAGCGGATACACGTGCGACAGCAGCCGTGCCAACGGCAGCGCGCGCGCGGCGATCAAATCGAAGGCCTCTCGCACGTCGGCGGGCGTAAAGTGAAAGGGCGCAAGCAGTTGCACTTCGTCGTAGTGCAGGCGCGACGCGAGAAACGAGACGCGCGCCTGCGCGGGCAAGCCGGCGAAGAACGAGACCCGGCCACCGCGCCGCACGAGCGACGGCATCGCTTCCCACATCTCCACCGCTCCGGTGCACTCAATCGCGGCGTCGGCGCCGCGGTCATGCGTGCGCTCGAGAATCGCGTCGGCGATCGGAGCGACCCGAGTGTCAACCGTTTCTATCCCGAGCTCCCGTGCCAGGGCCAATCGCTCGGGGCGCCGGCCGAATAGCAGCGCGGTGACGCCACGGCGCGCCAAAAACAACGCGTGAAGGATTCCGAAGCCGCCGTTTCCGACGACCGCTACCGTCGAGCCTTGCGCCGGCGCCAGCAGCCGCAACGAATGCACGACGCAAGCAAGGGGTTCGAGAAACGCGCCCTCGGCATAGCTGACGTGCTCGGGCTTTGCGAAGCAATTGCGGTCGACGATGCGCGAGGGCACTGCGATCAGATCCGAGTAGGCTCCCAAGATCATCGCCGGGATCAAATCTTCGCAGAGCTCCTCCTGCGCGTGGCGGCACCAAAAACATTGCCCGCAGGGCGCGGTGTGCACGCACATTACCGGATCGCCCGGCGCAAGGCCCGTTACGCCTTCCCCGGCGGCCGCTACGTCGCCGCAGAATTCGTGACCGAAGCGCGTCGGCATCGGCATCTTTGGATGACCGCGACGGTACGTCTTAAGATCGGTGCCGTCGGTAAGTGCGGCGCGAACGCGCACGACGATTCCACCCGCTGGCGGCGGCGGCGCCGGCTCCTCGCGCAGCTCGATCCTGCGCGGCTCGATCAGCATGGCTACACGCATGCGGCTACACGCATGCAAGCAGGGTCGAACGAATCGATTCGGGCAGAGGCCGGCTCTTTTTCGTCAGGGCGTCAACCGTAGCGACGACGAAGCTCATAGCAGCGCCGGCTTCGCCGGTGCGCTCGTTGTAAAAAATCGTCTGCCAGCGCAAGCTCGACGCGCCGACGTGCGCGACGTGCGTTTCCATCCGCAGCCAGTCGCTCATGAGCGCCGGTGCGTAGTACTCGGCTTCCACGCGCACCCGCGGAAGCCAAAAGCCGTATTGCTCGAAGACGCGCTCGTAGGGAAAGCCAAGCTCGGCGAAAAGCTGCATCTCGGCGTATTCCGCAAAGCGCGAATAGGCCGCGAAATACATGATGCCGGCGACGTCGACGTCGGCCCACTGCACTTGCAGCCGCGCCTGGAAGATGCGCGCACCGGGCGCAGTCTTGTCGCGAAAGCGACTCATCGGGAAGCGTACCTTGCGACCGGGTCGACTTCGAGATTGACGCGGCTTCCGGCGACGCGGGAGCCGAGCGTGGTTCGCGCGAGCGTTTCCGGGATCAACGCGACTTCGAACCAATCCGGTCCGGCCGCGGCAACGGTCAGGCTGACGCCGTCTACGGCGACAAAACCTTTTGATGCAATCATGCCCGAAAGCGCTGCGGGCAACTCGATGCGCACGCGTTCTCCTTGGCCTTCGCGCGCGCGCTCGAGCACGGCCGCGACCGTATCCACGTGGCCGTAGACCATGTGTCCACCGAGCCGGTCGCCGAGGCGCAGCGCATACTCCAGGTTCACGAGATCGCCGGCGTTTCGCTCGCCTAACGTGCTGCGCGCCAGCGTTTCGGGAATCACGTCGAATGTAACCACGTCGCGCCGGACCGCCGTTGCAGTCAGGCAGACGCCGTCGACGGCAATTGAGTCTTTGGGCTCGGGGCGTTCTTGCGCCGTGCCTTCGCAGCGCACCATCAACGTGGCGCCTCCCGCCGGCAATCGCTGGAGCGCGACGACGGTCCCTCGGTATGCGATCAGGCCGCTAAACATCGTCTCCAGTGTCGAGGAGACCCGAGATGACGACGTCGGGGCCGATGCGTTCGACGCGGTCAAAGCGCAGCCGCGCAGCGGTAAGATCCGCACCCGAAAGCACCGGTACCGCGTCGGGATTGCCAAGCAATCGCGGTGCGACCGCCCAGTAGAAGCGGTCGGCTTGGTTTGCCGCGATCAGAGCTGCAGCAAGCCTGGGGCCGCCTTCGCAAAGAACGCTCGCGATCCCACGGTCGCGCAAGGCCTTCATTGCCTCGGGCAAATCGAGGACCCGGCTCGCATCTCCTCCGACGAAGAGCACGTCCGCAATCGCGCGCAATGCCGCGAAAGACTTCTGCAAGCCGGCCGGCGCAAGCACGATCGTCGAAGCGTATCCTTCTTCACCGGTGAAGACGCGACTGCGAGGATCGACGCTCTCGCGCTCGCACGCCACGACGCGCGTGTACGGGCGCAATCGCCCGTGCGCGGGCCGTACGGTCAACTGCGGATCGTCAATGCGTACGGTGCCGGCCCCGACTAGGACTGCGTCGTACGCGATTCGCAGCTCGCGAACGTAACCCGCTTCGGCCTCGGAACCAAGCCGCTCTTGTACGCCTCGGCGGCCGGCAACGCATCCATCCAGCGACATCGCCATCTTGAGCGCGATGTACGGGCGATCGCGCCGCGCGCTCCCGGCGAAAATTTCGATCAGATCGCGCGCGATCGGATCGCAGGCGACGACGGTCTCGATCCCGCGTTCGCGCAAAAGAGCCGCGCCGCCGTGTCCGGCGGGATCGAGCGCGCCCGCCACCACCCGCGCAACGCCGGCTTCAATCAGCGCCTGCGTGCATGGCGGCGTGCGTCCTGAGTGCATGCACGGTTCGAGCGAAACGTAGACGGTTGCGCCGCGAGCCTCGGGTCCGGCTTCGCGCAGCGCGAGCGGTTCGGCGTGCGGCTCGCCGGCGCGATGGTGATAACCCTCGCCCACGATTCTGCCGTCGCGAACCACCACTGCACCGGCCGGCGGGTTTGGCGCCGTATCGCCGGCCGCGCGCCCGGCAAGCTCGTACGCGCGCTGTAAATAGAGCGCGTCCAGCGGCGTTAGCTTGCGATCGTTGCCGGTCTCCACGATTGCCCGACCTTCGTCGCGGCGACGACCACGGCATCCTCGACGCAGCCGCCGGCTTCGCGAACCGCGGCGGCGCAATCGCGCAGCGTCGCTCCCGTGGTGCAAACGTCGTCGAAGAGCGTGACCCGCCGGCCCGCCACGCTCCCATCGCAGACGAAACGTCCGCGCGCGTCGAGGCGTTCGGCGCGAGAGCGGCCGTGTTGCGCGTCGCCGGTTCGCTTTGCGAGAACCGTAAGCGCTGACGCACCGGCAATCTCAGCGGTGCTGCGGGCAACGAGCACAACGCCATCGAAGCCGCGCACGCGACGGCGTTTCGCGGTCGTCGGAACGGGAATCAGCACCGAACCCGGCGGGACGAGCGGCGCAACGGCGCGCGCGAGCGCTTCGGCAACGTCGCGGCGGCCGTCCTTTAAGCCCAAAATCGCGGCTCGCAGCGGGCCTTCATACGAACCGAATGCCGTGACGCGAATCGAGGGGAGCCGCACCACAATCGTCTTTGCGCATCGGGCGCAGAGATCGCAAAATCCCGAACCGAGCGCGTTGCAGCTCACGCACTGCGGCGGAAAGAAGAAATCGAGCAGCCGGCGCAACGCCACGCCGCACGATCACGACGATGGGCAAAGCTCGCTAGAGGCAACGAGCGCGTCAACCAGTACGCTGCCGGCTGCGACGGCATAGTCGTTCCCCACGATCGTATCGCGCAGCATCGCGCTCTTGCCGATCGTTGCGCCTTCCCAACAGATCGCACGCTCCAGCCGCGCTCCGGGTTGGACGTGTACGCGGTCGCCCAGGACGCTCGGCCCGACGATCGTCACGCCCTCGGCCACGCGTACCGCAGCGCCTACGTGCACCGGACCGTCGATTTGAACGCCGCTTGCGATCTCCGCCGATGGATCGATGCCGTCGCCGGGCGTTTGCGGAATGCGCACCACTCCTCGCACCACGTCGTAGCTTGCGCGCCGGTATTCAGCGGGGGTCCCGATGTCGGCCCAATAGGCTCCGCGCGCGTCGAATCCGTAGAATCGTTCGCCCGCGGCTTGCAGCGACGGAAAGACCTGTTTCCCAAAGTCGTAGAATTCGGCCGCCGGGATGTGCTCGAAGATAGCCGGCGAGAATGCATAGACCCCGGTGTTTACCAGCTTGCTGAGCTCGGTGCCGGGTGCGGGCTTCTCTTGAAAACCTACGATCTTCCCGCGATCGTCAACGACGACCACACCGTACTGGTCGACCTGCTCGCACTCGACCAGTCCGATCGTCGCGATCGCCTCGCGATCGCGATGAAACTTCACGAGCCGGTCGAGCCGCAGATCGGTGACCTCGTCGCAACCAATCACGACGAAGGGTTCGCCGCCGAAGAAGCTCTCGACGTTTTTCACGCCGCCCGCGCTGCCGAGCAGCTCGGGCTCGTACGAATAATGCAGCTTCACGCCGAACCGCGAACCGTCGCCGAGGGACCGCACGATGGCGTCGGCGAGGTAATGCACGTTGATCGCAATCTCGTCGAACCCATAGGCCCGCAAGTAATGCAGTAAATGCGCGGCATTCGGAACGCCGGCAACCGGAACCAGCGGCTTTGGGACGA
>Ga0187783_10000791_pt1 | contig 23267 bp, 18 predicted proteins | sample 1015_SJ02_MP02_2_FD_132471 | JGI IMG/M metagenome (GOLD analysis project Ga0187783, IMG submission 132471) | Tropical peat soil microbial communities from peatlands in Department of Meta, Colombia - 1015_SJ02_MP02_20_MG | ecosystem: Environmental > Terrestrial > Soil > Wetlands > Peat | place...
CAGCTGCTTTTCGCCTCGCGGGCGCACGCTGACGTTGGCATCACAACGCAGAGATCCCTCCTCCATATTGCAGTCGCTGACTCCGGTATAGAGGACGATTTCTTTGAGACGGGTCAGGTACTCGTAGGATTCCTGGGGAGAAGAGATCTCCGGCTCGCTTACAATCTCGATGAGAGGTACGCCACTGCGGTTCAGGTCGATGGCCGTGGTGTGGCTCGAATCGGCAAAGCCCTCATGCAGGCTTTTGCCTGCGTCTTCCTCCAAGTGCAGACGGGTGATCCCAATCTTCTTCTGCCCGCTGCCACTCCCGACTGAGATCCAGCCGAACTCTGCCAGAGGCTGGTCGTATTGCGAGATCTGGTATCCCTTGGGCAGGTCGGGATAGAAGTAGTTCTTGCGGGCGAAGATCGAAGTACGATTGATACGGCAATGCAGCGCTAGCGCCGCCAGCACCGCGAACTCGACGGCGCTGCGGTTCAGAACCGGTAACGCTCCGGGTAGACCCAGACACACCGGACAAACGTTGGTATTGGGCGGAGCGCCAAAACGAGTGGAGCAGGAGCAGAAAATCTTGCTGGCCGTCAGCAGCTGAACGTGTACTTCCAAACCGATGACCGGCTCATAGTTGCCCCGGGCGGCAGGGGAGATCTCGGGCAGAGTCGCCATAGAATGCGATTATATAAGGCATTCGGCGCGGCTCGTCTTTCTCAGGGAGAAGGGTTCGGGGCCCCCAGATATTTTTCGAGCGGCACCTCAAAATACATGAGATCGTTTCCCTTGGAGTCGCGCACACCGGTCAGATAAAAGTGAGCTCCGGCGAGCGGGGTGTCAATGCCCGCAACGTCAAAGAACATGAACCCCGACTGCGAACTGTGAGGCTCGACGGCACGCGCCACAAATTGTGAGTTGTCGACCTCTTCCTGTACCTCTTTGCTGACCGAACCCTTGGCCTTTCTAGGCCAAGGCAAAGGAGACGGACTGGGAGACACCTCCCCGATGGGCCGCGCGATGCGCCGGAAAATGTCATCAGGGGTGGCGGGAAAGATCTTGCTGCGATCGTGGGTCACAAATTCGGCTTTGCTGCCGGCCAAGGCGATTGGCTGATTGCTATCGTTGGTAATGACCACAAAAAGCGGCAGAAACCCGACGTCGTGGTAGCGGACGGTAAAAATGTTGGTCTTATCCCCAATGTCGTAAGGATCAACACCCAGGGTCACGCCTTCATTCGGATGCTCGTCATGGGCGGGATAGGTCTTAGCCGGATGGGCTTCCGGCATTACAAAATGCTTGGCGGCGACCGAAACCCCGGCCGCCAATCCGATGGCGAGGAGATAGGCATAGGACCGGCGCCAAGAACAAAAGCCAGAACTTAGCATGATTTCCGATTATAGATTGTTTGGGAGCGCCTCCAGGGTGTCAATCGCTAGCCGAGCCGGTTCAGGAGGAGCGAAGATCCCGATCCCAGGGCGCGGGGCGAAACCCGGACGGCTCGAGACCGGGCGGTCTTGAGTTGCCGGTCGAGGGCAGATGGGATCCGTAGTGGCTCCGGTGACCTCGGTACGATCCCCAAGGTGACCCATAGAAACCTCGCCAGCGAGTCCGATGGTGCCTAAACTAAAGTCTGGGGAATCGTCCGTGACCCTTGATGAAGAATTGAATCTACTTGAGACACAATTGCGCCGTCTCAAGATTGAGTACGAAGTATATTTTAGTAATCCCACGAAGCGGCCTCCAACCGATATCGAGTGGAAGGTCCTCAGCCTCTTGCGCAAGTTCAGCGACGGCGGCCGCCTGAACTTCTCGCAGCGCTTTCGCTACAACGAAATGGCTCAGCGCTACGCCGTCTACTCCGACCTATGGCGCAAGAAAGGGCGCATCCGGGAAGAAGGATATCGCCGTCCGCAGGATGCGTTGCTTTCCGTGCAAGGGGTGCGTTCCTCCGAGGAGAATGAGACCGAACAACGTCGGGTATACGGATTCCAGCATGCCGGTGCAACATCGACGGGCGGAGGTCCGGCCGAACAGGAGCAGCAAGGACGTCTCACGATTCTCTGCTCGGATCCGGAAGTCGAACACCAGGAAGTGGAGAAACTGTATCAGGCCCTGACCCTGGCTAAGCAGAAGGCTGGGGAAGCCGGTGGAGGCAGTTTTGATAGCTTCCAGTCTTTTGTCCGAAAGAAAACCGAACAGATCCGCAAGCAGTATGGCTGCCCAGCGGTGGAATACACGGTCGAAACTCAGGACGGCCAGGTCCGCCTCAAAGCCAAAGCCAAGGTCTGATCGACCGACCTCTACGCGAAATCAGCGAAGGCCTTCTTGCCTTTCAACCCGAGCTGTGAGTTGATCTGAGCCTCGAGCGCCATGTCGGCATTCTATCTGCGGGGACCGATATTCTGTTGAGCCCGACGAATCCCTCCTAGCTGGTAAAATTTCCCCTTGCCTTTTCGAAGTGCCGAGAAGGGACCATGCCGAAAATCCAACGTGCCATTCTCAGCGTCACCGACAAGACCGGTTTGGTCGAGTTCGCGCGCACTTTGTCTCGGCTCAAGATCGAACTGATTTCCACCGGAGGGACGGCCAAGCTGCTCGGAGAATCCGGGATTCCTGTCCAAGACATCTCCGAAGTAACCGGCTTCCCCGAGATGCTGGATGGCCGGCTGAAGACCCTGCACCCGAAAGTGCATGGCGGGATTTTGCATCGTAGAGCGAACCCGGCGCACCGCACGGCGGTCGAGAAGCATGGCATCGAACCGATCGACCTGGTGGTGGTGAATCTGTATGCCTTCGAGCAGACTCGTAGCCAGGCCAATGTCCAATTTGAAGAATTGGTCGAGAATATCGACATCGGCGGGCCAGCGATGATTCGTTCTGCCGCCAAGAATTTTCAGGATGTTGCCGTCGTTACCTCTCCTGCCGATTACGATGCCATCGCCGAAGAGCTTCTGAGCTCGCATGGGGAGCTGTCGCTTGCGACCAAATGGCGCTTGGCGCAGAAGGCGTTTGCCACCACCGCCGCCTATGATGCTGCGATTGCTTCTACCCTCGAGCAGATCAGCGCCGACACTCACTTCGCCCTGGTCGCCGACGCGGGGTTCCCCCCGGTGCTGCGTCCCTGGTACCGCAAGGTCATGGATTTGCGGTATGGAGAGAATCCCCACCAGAAGGCCGCCATGTATAGCGATGGCTCGGGCCAGGGGGTTGCCAGTGCACGGCAAATTCAGGGCAAGGAGCTTTCCTACAACAATATTACGGATCTCGATGCGGCGTGGGAGCTGGCTCAGGAATTTGCAGACCCGGTGTGCACGATCATCAAGCATTCGAATCCTTGTGGGACCGCCGTGGGCCGGTCTTTGGCCGAAGCCTACAGGAAAGCGCTCGATTGCGATCCCGTCTCGGCTTTTGGAGGCGTTATCGGGGTAAACCGCACGGTTGACGGCGAAACAGCGGAAGAAATGGCAAAGCTGTTTCTCGAGGTCATCGCCGCCCCGGCATTTGATGAAGCTGCCAAGATCAAGTTTTCAAGCAAACGGAACCTGCGCCTGGTAGAGCTCACCAGTGCCCCGCGAAAATGGTTGCTGCGATCGATTTCGGGGGGAGTTCTGTTGCAGGATGCGGACCTTCGCCGCCTTCGGGAGGAGGATCTGAAGATCGTTACCCGCCGAGCACCAGGCGAGGAGGAGAAGCGGGCCTTGCTGTTTGCCTGGAAGGTGGCCAAGCATGTGAAATCGAATGCCATCGTGTACGCCCGGGATGGACAGACGGTTGGCATCGGCGCCGGACAAATGAGCCGGGTAGATTCGTGTCGGGTCGGGGCCATGAAGGCGGTTTTGCCGCTCGAGGGCAGCGTGGTGGCCTCTGACGCCTTTTTCCCTTTCCCCGACGGCGTAGAGGAGGTGGCCAGGGCGGGTGCCTCCGCCATCATCCAGCCCGGAGGCTCGGTGCGCGACCAACAGGTCATCGAAGCTGCCGACCGTCTCGGTTTAAGTATGATCTTTACTGGCATAAGGCATTTTCGGCATTGAGAATCGGTGACGTGGGAACAATTCTGGGAGGTCCTGTACTTCCGGGTAAGCGATGCTGGTTCGCTCAAGGTGTGGTTCTTTCCCACGCTCGCTGACGAAGGTTTACAATACTTAAAGCACCCGCCCCAGCCCGGTTCGGCATCCAATCGCTATGGCTCGGGCAATTCAAAGGTCCTTAATGAAAACTTACAAGGTTTTTTGGCCGGCTTTGATATTGGCGATCACTGCCAATCCGGGCGCGGCACAGACGCAGGCGACTTCTAGTGCCCCCAACCCAGCGGCATCGGCGACCGCTCACAAGCCCGATCGGGCAGCCTCCTATTACCACTACACCCTGGCTCACATGTATGAGGAGCAAGTGGCGATGTACGGACGGAGCGACCTGGCCAGCCGGGCGATCGACGAATATCGGCAGGCCATCGAGGCCGATCCGAACTCTGAGTTCCTTACTGCCAGCTTGGCGGAGCTTTATGCCCGAACGGGACGCATTCGCGATGCGGTGGTGGAAGCTCAGGACATTCTGAAGCGGGATCCCAACAATCTTGAGGCGCACAAACTCCTCGGCCGGATTTACCTGCGTTCCTTAGGAGATGAGCCTGAGGGGGCGGGCAGCGGGTCTGACGATATTCTTAAGCTGGCCATCGAGCAGTATCAGCAAATCACCCGGCTTGAGCCCGACAGCGTCGACGATCACCTCTTGCTCGGAAGACTGTACGGCCGCAATCACGACTTGCGCTTGGCCGAGAATGAATTCAAGATCGCAACCCAGCTGCAACCAGACTCCGAGGAGGCGGTGACCGCCCTGGCGTTGCTGTACACCGAGGAAGGCGATTCCGCGCGAGCTGCCGAGGTTTTGAGCAGCGTGCCCGACGCCGCCCGCTCCGCCAAGATCTATTCCGTGCTCGGCTACACGTACGAACAGCAGAAGGAATACAAGAAAGCGATCGAAGCCTATCGCAAGGCCATCGCGCTCGACCGCGACAATCTTGATGCCATGCGCGGCCTGGCCCAGAACCTGATGAACGATGGGCAGACCGACGCTGCTCTTGAGCAATACCAGATCATCGCAGATGCCAATCCCGAGGACCCCCAGACCCATCTGCGCATGGCCGAGATTTATCGTCGGCAGGGCAAGTTTGATCTTGCCATCGAAAACTTGAAAGACGCCCAGCAGATGGTGCCGGACTCGATGGAAGTGCCCTACACCATGGCGTCCATCTTTCAAGCCGAGGGGCGGTACGACGAAGCCATCCCGTTGCTCGAAGACTTGCTCAAGAAAACCGAGAAGCCGGACGGCAACTACAGCAAAGATGAGAAGACAAACCGCGCCGTCTTTCTGGAGCGGTTAGGCACCATTTATCGCGACGAAAACAACAACGCCAAGGCGGTGGAAACTTTCCGTAAGATGCTGACCCTCGGCGATGATAATGCCGAGCGGGGCTACCAGCAGATTATCGACACCGAGCGCGCCGCCAAGGAGTGGCAAGCCGCTACCGACACCGCCAAGGAAGCGGTCCAGAGGTTCCCCGACGACCGCGAGCTCAAGATGGTGTATGCCGCGCAGCTGGCGGACATGGGTCAGCCCGACGAGGGTCTGCGGCTGGTGCAGTCGCTGCTCAAAGGCAAGCCCGAGGATCGCGTCGTCTACATCACCTTGGCGCAGATGTACAGCCGTCTCAAGCGCTGGAACGAGGCCGAGCAGGCGCTCGACAAGGCAGAGCAGCTTTCAGTCCGGGATGACGATAAGCAGTATGTTGAGTTCCTCCGGGGCTCTACCTACGAGCGGGAGAAGAAATATGATCAGGCGGAGGTGGTGTTCCGCCAGATCTTGGCGAGCGATCCGCAGAATGCCGCCGTGCTGAATTACCTGGGCTATATGCTCGCCGACCGAGGCCAAAAGCTCGATGAAGCCCTCACCATGATCAAGAAAGCCGTCGATCTCGAGCCCGCGAATGGTGCCTATCTGGACTCGCTGGGATGGGCCTATTTCAAGCTCGGCAAGTATGAGCTGGCGGAAGACTACTTGACCAAGGCTTCCCAACACATGGGCACCGACCCAACCGTACAGCACCATCTCGGGGATCTGTACCAGAAGACCGGGCGTCTGAAGCTGGCGGCGGCGCATTGGGAACTCGCGCTCCAGGAATGGAACAAGACCATAACGCCGGAAGTGGACACGGAAGAAGTAGCCACGGTTCAGAAACAGCTCGAGTCGGCCAAGATCAAGTTGGCCAAGGAAGAATCAACCAATAAGTAGGGATCGTGTCCAGGGTCAGACTGGCTAGGTTTCAAAGCAAGCCGTTGCCTGGACGTGGGCCCTCGCATCTCGACGCCGTCGCACCCCCGACGGTACGATAAACTGAGGTCATGCTCGCCGACTATGCGGTGCGGGTGGAGCATTCTCGGGGACGGCGGCATCCCGAGCCGCGGCACCCCTATCGCAATGATTTTCAGCGCGACCGTGATCGCGTGATCCACGCGCGCGCATTTCGTCGCTTAGAGGCCAAAACTCAGGTCTTCACCCGCCGGTATTGCGATCACTTTCGGAATCGCCTCACCCATACCCTCGAAGTGGCGCAAATCGCACGCACGATAGCTCTCCAGCTAGGCTTGAATACGGACCTGGTTGAGGCACTTGCCCTGGTCCACGATGTCGGTCATCCTCCGTTCGGTCATGTCGGGGAGAGAGCCTTGGATATTGCCATGCGCGAACGCGGGTTCTCGTTCAACCACAACCTGCACGCTCTCCGTATCGTGGAGGACTTTGAATTACGCTACGCCGCCTTTCGCGGACTGAATTTGACCTTCGAGGTTCGCGAAGGCATCATCAAACACTCCGCCGACTATTCTGCAGCGGATTTTCCCCAGCTGGCGGAGTATCTGCTCGACCGCCGGCCTCCTCTCGAAGCCCAGCTCATCGATCTGGCGGATGAGATTGCCTATACGACCGCCGACCTGGATGACGGATATGAAGCCCATCTGCTGGATTGTGGTGACCTTCGTGCCAGAAGCCAGATCTTCGCCCGCCTCTATCAGCAGGCCGAGAAGGCTTGGCCGTCAGCGGTAGACAAGCTGAAATTCAACGAGGCGTTGCGGCGCATGCTGGATGGCTTTGTGGGCGACCTGATTCGCCAGAGTCAAGCCAATATCGAGCGGGCTGGCGTCAAAAGCCTGGAAGATGTGCGGGCCTGCCCGGGACGCCTGATTGCCTTCAGTCCCGAACTAGAAAGCGAACGCCGTCAGGCAAGGGCTTTCCTGTACGAGAACCTTTACTCCAGTCCGGCCCTGGATTCGGAAAAAAAGGAAGGCGAACGGGTTATTCGGGAACTGTTTGACTTCTGGATGGAAAGACCCGAGAGTCTGCCCCTGAGCTATCAGGAGAAAGCCACTTCCGAGCCTTTGGCGCGGGTTGTGTGCGATTACATCGCGGGCATGACCGATCACTATATCTATCAGCAGTACGAGAGACACGGCACGGCAAAGTACGCGGAATGAGAATCTTCAGCGGTCCGTGCCAAGGTCCGGCCGCGGTTTCTGCAACCTGCGCTCGAAGTTTTTATATCAACTTTCGTCAAAATTACCCTGCATGGGAACTTTTGGGAGAACAAATGCCGAAATCGCGTCCCGATCCGATTGAAAAACAAGAACATAGAGGGATGTCACTTTGGCATAATATCTGATATAGAAAGGCTAAGATACCCGCGTTAATGCGGCGTAGTCGAGGGTTTCTTGTAGGATCAGCTGTGAAACACGAAAAACTCGCATGGCTGGCCGATGAATTCTGTGGTAAAGGCAAGGTGGCGAAACCCCTGACGCGCTTGCAATTGGCGTACTCGAGCCAGCAGCATGCTCATAATCGGAGGAAGTTTAAATGAAGAATCGTGGAGTCGTCGCCGTGCTCGTTGCTTTTGTGTTGGCGCTGCCTGCGCTAGCGCAAACGAGCTCAACTGCTCAGGATCAATCGACCGCCGGTCAGGCAATGCAGAGTGCTTCGAGCACCACTGCAGACCAGTCTGGTCAATCACTGCAACCGCTGCAGCCCCCCGCGCGCGAAGGGTTCTGGGGCCGGATCAACCCATTTGCCCGCAAGAAATATGTGCAGCGACAAGTTCAACCGATTCGCGACCGCCTGAACGAGCTCGATGAGCTCACAGCGTCGAACAGCAAGATGATCAAGGACGTCGACACCCGGGCGCAGCAAGGCATTCAGCTTGCCTCAGCCAAGGCTAACGAAGCGGATCAGCATGCCATCGATGCCGGCAACAAGGCCCAGGCCGCGCAGCTGACGGCGAATCAAGCCAATACTCGTCTGACCACAGTCGAGAACGTGGTCGGCAACATTGATCAGTACAAGGCTACCAACCAGACCGAGATTCGTTTCCGTCCCGGACAGAGCGTGCTGAGCACCAATGCTAAGAGCGCTCTCGATGATCTGGCAACCCCGCTAAAGAACCAGAAGGGCTACATCATCGAAGTGCAAGGCTTCTCTTCCGGTCACGGTACGGCCGCGATCGCTGTTTCCCAGAAGATGGCCGACTCAGTGGTGCGCTATCTGGTGCTGAATCACGACATCCCGGTGTATCGGATTTACGTGGTTGGCATGGGCAATGCTCCGGTGCAGACCGCTAGTACGGACGAGCATCGCACCAGCGGCGGGCGTGTCGAAGTTAGCCTGCTGAAGAACGACTTGGAGCAGCTGTCCGCGGCCGATGCTTCGACCGCTGCTGCTCCTGCACAACAGCAGTAAGAAGGGATACACGGGCCGAAAGGCCTGAGTCCCCTCCCCCAGAAAGCCCCTTGCTCCAACAGGGGGCTTTTCCATTGAGAGCCGCTATCATTAATCTTAGGGCGAGAGATTGTTGAGGATCAGATCCCGGCGCCCGGGAAAAATGTCCGTGAGTCGATGTTCTAGGGCGTGAAACCCCGGGGTAAGTCGGAAAGTACGCGACAGGCTGGTTAGACTGCGTTGGCGGTTTCCTGCTTGAGCTTCTCGGCTTGGAAATGGGTGACCAAGGCTTCGATCAACTCCTGGAGCCTCCCGTCCATGACTTCCGGCAGTCGATGGATAGTCAACGAGATGCGATGATCCGTCACCCGGTTTTGGGGAAAATTGTAGGTGCGGATTTTTTCGCTGCGATCGCCCGTACCGACCATGGCCCGGCGCTCTTTGGCGAGGGCTTCCTGCTGCTTCTCGAGCTCCATCTCATAAAGCCGGGAGCGCAGCACGCGCATGGCTTTTTCGCGATTCTTGATCTGCGACTTCTCGTCCTGGCAACTCACCACGGTGTTCGTGGGAATATGGGTGATCCGCACCGCGGAGTAAGTGGTATTGACCGACTGACCGCCCGGCCCCGACGAGCAGAATGTGTCAATGCGCAGATCCTTGGGATCAATCTTCACATCGACCTCTTCCGCCTCCGGCAAGACCGCCACGGTCACCGCCGAGGTGTGAATGCGACCCTGCTGTTCGGTCTGGGGGACCCGTTGCACCCGGTGCACTCCGCTCTCATACTTCAGACGTGAGTAGACTCGTTCTCCCTGAATCGTGGCGATGACTTCCTTTAGCCCGCCCACCGGGGATTCGGAGGTCGAGACCACTTCTAGCTTCCAGCCTTTCGTTTCCGCATATCGCGTATACATGCGGAACAGCTCCGCCGCGAACAGGGTGGCCTCATCACCCCCGGTGCCCGCACGAATTTCGAGAATCACGTTTTTCTCGTCGTTCGGATCCTTTGGCAAGAGCAAAATCTTCAATTCGTCTTCGACCGTACGCACCCTTGCTTCGAGCTTATCCAGCTCCTCTTGCGCGTAAGCGCGCATGTCCGCATCTTTTTCATGGACTAGAAGCGCCCGGCTGTCGGCAATCCCACGCTTCAGATCCTTATATTCCCGGTACCTCTCAACCACCGGGGCAATCTCGCTGTGTGCCTTGGCGGTCTTTTGGTATTTGGCTGAATCTTGCACGATTTCCGGCGAGGCGAGTGCACGGGTCAGCTCTTCATAACGGGCTTCGATTTGCTCAAGGCGTTCAAACATTGTTGTATCGCTTAACTTTGCGCTGCAGGTGGTGGGTCGGTCCGAGACTGAACCGCTCTCTCGGTTCGGGGCTCGAACTGTCTATGAGTTTCCCCTCCGAGGCAGAAGGGGGTTACCGACACACGACCCACCGGTTTCTCTGCTAGGCGATCACCAATTCGCCACCGCGCTGCTTCTCCACCGACATGGCCTGATCTAAGGCCTGAATCGCACACTCCGCCTGCGGGTCAGCGGGCGGCCGGGTGGTAATTCGCTGCAACCACAACCCGGGTGCGGTCATAAGAGCGAAGAGCGATCCCCGGTGCTTGGCGGCAAAGCGAATGACCTCGTAGGACATCCCGGTGATCAGCGGCAAAAGAGCGAGGCGCAAGGCGAACCGCGCCCAGAAGGTGGTTACGGGAAACAGCATGTAAACCATGATCGAAATGATCATGACGGTCATGAGGAAACTGGTACCGCAGCGCGGATGATAGGTGGAATACTTCTGTACCGACGCCGCGTCGAGGGGGTCGCCGTTTTCAAAGGCGAAGACGGTTTTGTGCTCCGCCCCGTGATACTCATACACGCGACGAATATCCGGCCACAACGAGGTCGCCCAGATGAAGAGCAAAAACAGCGCCAGGCGTATGACGCCATCGACCAGGTTGAACATGATTTGTCCGCTGAGCGCCGGGTTGATTTGCTTCAGCTCGGTCGCGGCCACCAGGGGCAGGTATTTGTACATGAAAACGAAGAATCCCAGCGAGAATATGACGTTGAGCGTTGCCACCCAACCGCTGATCTCCAGCTTTTTCTTTTGGCTGTCGGCAGGGTGGGGGGCAGGCTCGAGCTGTTCGAGAGCCACGTTGGCAGAAAACTTGAGGGCGCGAAATCCCAGGCTCATGGCATGACCCAGGGTGATCACGCCACGAATGACCGGCCAACCCATCCAGCGGTGCTTCTCCGACAACCGCTCGAGCGGCTCGCTGTGAATTGCCACCTCTCCCGAGGGTTTGCGACAGGCAATCGCCCAGGCATGCGGTGACCGCATCATCACGCCTTCGAGCACGGCCTGCCCGCCAACCAGGGTCTCTTCTCCTCCTTCGAGCGCCGGTAGGAGCTGCACGGCCGCCAGGAAGCGCCACCACGTTCGCCAATAGCGCAGACTGAATCGCATACCTATTCGATGATTTCCCGGGTCGCAGGAACCTTACTAAGTATCGCATACCGTCGAGCAGTAGGATAGAGGTGGGTCGCACACCTACGTAGGTTCGCCATTACTTTCAGGGGTATGAAGAGACTTGCCGAAGCCTGCGAGCGGATCGCAGCCACAACCAAGAAACTCACGAAGATCGCCATCATGGCGGATTACTTTCACGCTGCCACCCCTGACGAGGCTGCCGTTTCCACCCTTTTTCTCTCCGGCCGGCCGTTTCCTGCGTGGGATGAAGCCAGATTGCAAGTGGGAGGCACCCTGTTGTGGCGCCTGCTGAAAGATCTTTCCGGTAAAACCGACCAGGAGTTGGCCGCCGCCTACCGGCGTTGGGGCGACCTCGGTGCGGTGGCCGAACAAGTATTGCCGATCGACGATGGGACCAGGGTTGGTTCGCCTCGAGCTCAACAGCGGTTCGGGGTCGCAGGGAGCGACCCAAGCGATGGGGAAGCCACAAGCGAGTTGAGCGCGATCAAGGTCCAGAATCGTTTTCGTCAGATTGCGGCCGCACGCGGAACCGCAGCAAAAACCGATCTGGTTCGAAAACTCCTTTCCGAAGCCACTCCTCTCGAGGCCAAGTACATCATCAAGATTATTACCGGCGATCTCCGCATCGGGGTGAAGGAAGGCTTGGTGGAGGAGGCGGTTGCCAAGGCCTACGGCATTACTCTCGAGCAGGTCGAGCGGGCCAACATGCTGCTCGGTGATCTCGCCAGTACCCTCCAGCTGGCGGCCACCGGCAAACTGTCGGAAGCCAGGATGCGTCTGTTTCACCCTCTGGGCTTCATGCTTGCAACCCCTGCGGCGTCGGCCGAGGAGGCGCTCAGCTACTTTGAAAACGCCTGGGTGGAAGACAAGTACGATGGCATCCGCGCCCAGGCTCACTGTTCGGCCGCCGAGGTGCGCATCTATTCGCGGGCGCGGGATGACATCAGCAAGTCATTTCCTGATTTGCAGGATGCGCTTGCTGGGCTGCCCCAAGAAGCCGTTCTGGATGGAGAGATTGTGGCCTGGAGTCCGTCGGCGGCCGAAGGGAACGAGCCCGGGCGTGCGCTTCCCTTCAGTACTTTGCAGCAGCGGCTCGGCCGCAAGGCGGTCAGCGAACCGATGCTGCGGCAAGTTCCGGTCGGCTATCTCGTGTTTGATGTGCTGTATGCGGCAGGCGAACTGCTGATCGATCGCTCTCTTTCCGAGAGAGCGAAGATTTTGAATGCCTTGCTAGCCGAAACAGTTCCTGCTAGATCCCAAACCCATGCGCCTCAGCTGATGCTGGCACTTGAGACGGGCGACAATGCGAGCCCGGCTCAGGTGGTGCGCTCGCCGGTGTTCCGCGCTTCTTCGCCCCAGGAACTCGAGCAATTGTTCGCGGCTGCCCAGGCCCGCGGCAACGAAGGTTTGATGATCAAAAATCCTGCATCACGGTACACGCCGGGAAGCCGGGGGAAATCCTGGTTGAAGTTCAAGCGGGAGCTCGCCACCCTCGACGTCGTGGTCACGGCCGTCGAATACGGCCATGGGAAACGGATCGGAGTGTTGAGCGATTACACCTTTGCGGTCTGGGACGGAGAGACGCTGGTCAACATTGGCAAAGCTTATTCCGGGCTCAGCGACGTCGAGATTGCCCAAATGACGCAATGGTTCTTGGAACATACGCTCGAAGATCGGGGCTTCCTTCTCGTGGTCGAGCCGAAAATCGTGCTGGAGGTCGCATTCAACAACGTGATGCGCTCCGACCGACACTCGAGCGGATACGCCTTGCGGTTTCCCAGAATTGTGCGTCTGCGGCCAGACAAACTGGCAGAGGAGGCCGATACCCTGGAACGGGCAAAGCAGATCTACGAGAAGCAGGAAGGAAACTAATCCGGCAGGGGGGCAAGCGCTAATGCTTGTGCTCGTGCTGGGCTTCATTTCCGGGTATCACACATCCCTGGGCACCGTCGCAGAGCACATGCTCAAATTGAATGGTGGTGTGATCAATATGGAACTGGACGCGCAGGCATTGCTTCACCGCCAGCAGGATGCGCCCGCTGGCCGAGGGCGGGATGTCGGCAATCGAGATATGACAAGAAAGAGCCGCGGTTTCTGAGCCGATGCTCCAGACATGCAGATCATGAACGTCGTTGACTCCTTCGACCCCGCGAATGGCGGTTTCGACCAGATGCAGCTGGATGCCTCGCGGAGTGCCCTCGAGCAGAATATTCAAGGTCTCCCGCACGATTCCAAATCCCGACCATAAAATCATGGCCCCAATGCCGAACGAAAGGGCGGAGTCAATCCAGTACTGCCCGGTGGCCAGGATCGCCCAACCGCCAACCAGCACCGCCGCGGTTGAGACCGTGTCGCCGATCTCATGCAAGAAGGCGCTGCGAATGTTCACATCCCGCCCCGATCGATAGAGAAGCACGGCAATGACGCCGTTCATGAGCATGCCGGCAGCCGCCACCCAGATCATGGTGGTGGCATGCACCAGCCGGGGATCCTGGAATCGCCGCAAGGCTTCATAAAAGATGAGAAAAGAGACCGCAACCAGGGAGCCCGCATTGAGCAAGGCGGCCAGGACACCGGCACGGTGCCAACCATAGGTTTTCGTGGCACTTGGCGGCCGAGCATGTAAGTAAACGGCCACAAGAGAGAGCAGCAGGGCGAGAAGATCAGCCAGATTGTGCCCGGCTTCTGACAGCAGCGCCAGAGAATGGGCGCGGATCCCAGCCACAACCAGCAGGACGATGTAAGCCAGCGTCACGAGCACAGAAATCTGCAACACTTTCGAGGTTCGTTCGCCTACACCATGGCTGACATGGGTGTGCATCCAACTCAAGTTTAAGAGGAAGCCGGCAAGGGTTCAAGCGGCCTAACACCCAGGTTTAGAGCGGCTTTTCGGGGTGGCTGACAAATCCTCTTCTGCTAGAATCCTTCTCTAGTTCGGCAAACGGCCGCAGCCGTTGTTGCCCGTTTGAAGGAAAGCTGACCCGCGTCGGTCACCAGCCGCAACGGCGAAGTTTTCGTCTTCCAGGGACACGTCGTGAAGTCCAAGAGCAATGGAAGGGCGGGCGTCGGAGAGCTTCGGTGAGGGGGGGCTGGGCAGCCCGAATGCGGCCGCACGGGCGTCCCGGTCTCCTTATCCGTCTGAGGCGCTTTGCCCTCTGTTTCCGCTTCATGAAGTAAGGACGACGAAGAGTTCACCCGGAGGTTAATTCCGTGACAGAAGCTTTGATCGACACAAAGTCGCTCGACTGGCTCTGTCGAGCCGTGCACTTCGAGCCCGGGGATATCCTCCGCCACCAGGGACAGCACTATACGGACATGTACCTGCTCATCGAGGGTTCGGTCGCGGTCCACCGCCAAACGAAGGGCAGAGAGGAACTTGTCGTTGCCGACTCAGGGTCGCCAATCGGCGAGATCGGCTTCTTGCGCGGTTCGTCTGCCACCGCAACCGTGAGCGCCAGGACACCGACCTTCGCCCTTGTCCTCGACCGATCGACGCTTGCCCGCCTGGAGGATCAGCAGCCTGCGCTAGCGGCGCATGTGTTGCGCCAGCTCGCCCTGATTGCCGATGCGAGAACGAGCGATAACCTGGTGTTCGATCCGACCGCTTCGAGCTCCACTACGGGCATTGAGGTCTTGCTGTGCCTGAACAAGGAGATGCTCGAAAGCGCACAACGCCTGCGATATAGCGTGTACTGCGAAGAGCTGCAACGTCAGTCACCTTATGCCGATCACGCGAAGAAGATCATCACCGACACTCTCGACCAAACCGGTCATACGTTCCTCGCTGTCGAGAAGGGAGAGACGATCGGGACCGTGCGGGTGAATCTGTCCTCGGAAGGCCCGCTCGGTGTTCTCGAGGATCTCTACGGTATGAGGGCATCGAAGTACCACCCCCAGGGCACCGGAGTCTGCACAAAATTCATGGTCAAGAAATCGAAGCGGGGCGGCCCCACCTCGCTGGCGCTGATTTCCGCCGTTGCCCGCTATGGCATGCGCCACTCGATCAAAGAAGCCTACATCGATTGCGTGCCGGCACTCCTGCCATATTACAGAGCGATTGGTTTCACTCGCGTCGGAGATGCGTTCCTGCATCAGGAGAACGGACCTTCTTATCCCATGTTGCTGAACGTCGTGAAGCACGGAAAGCGGTTGAGCAACGAGCGCGGCGATTATTTCGGGATGTTCGTGAGAGCGCAGCTGTTCAAACTGATCGAGGGCGGGCGCAAAACCCGCCCGGTACCGCGGCGCGTTCAGGGAAGGAAATCATGACGCGGATTAGCGGACCGGAAATACTTGTCCTGCTGATGATCGCCACCCTGGGCCACGCCATGGCGTTGTTCTGGTACCTGGCCGTCACTCGTCAGTGGAGCATCTGTGAGCGGATTATTTACGACTTGCCGATTGGCCGCGATCAAATCCGAAGGGAGCTGAAGAACTCGCTGCATACCCCGATTCACGCTGTGCTGTTGACGGCTCTGCTGTACCTTGGTTTCTTTGAGCGCATGAGCTGGTTGTCATTCGCCGGTTCTCTGGCGGCAGCGACCATGTGGGCCGAGATTTGGCATTACCTCTCGCACCGGGCATTTCATTTGCGCCCGCTCCACTGGATTCATCGCGAGCATCACAAGAGCCACCTGAACAGCTGGCTGACTGCGATTTCCTTTTCGTTTTCCGAGAAACTCATTTTCGACCTGGGGTTCCTCGGTCCCTTGGCGCTCCTCGATCGCCGGGTAGGCTTGAATTTTTTTGGGATCGCCACTTGGTACGTCGGGTATTTGGTCATCAATTCATTCAGCCACGCCAACTTCGAGCTCAAGTCGCGGCATTTCAACCGTTGGCTGGGGAAGGTGATCACCAGTACCACCTACCACTCGATGCACCATTCGAGATACACCGGGAATTACGGACTGGGGACACGCATTCTCGATCGAATCATGAAAACCGAATGGGAAGATTACGAGCGGATCTACGATCGTGTCTCCAAGGAGAGAAGACCTCTCAAGAGGTTGAGCGAAAAAGTTCTGCCGATGATGCAGGTTTCGCGGTAAGGAGCTTCTGTGCCCATGCCTACGTCGGTCCCGTCCGCCACGCCGTTTTACCCGCCCGTGGTCAAGCCGTCCCGCAATCCCCTGAGGTTTCCCTGGAACCTCATCAAGGTGCTCAGGAACAATCTGGAGATTATCCCCGAGCAAGCTTACCGGGAACCGCTCGTGATCGCACCCGGACCGCCGCGCATCGCCTTCTTCACCGGTCCCGAACTGGTGAAAACGTTGCTGCTCAGCCGTCACTCCGAGTTTCCCAAAGGCGGGCTCCAGGTTGATGTGCTCAAGCCGATGTTCGGCAATGCCATGATCTCGGTTGAGGGGAGGGAGTGGCGGTGGCAGCGTGGGGCGGCCACACCCTTATTTCATCACGATTCGCTTCTCGAATATGGCCCGATCATGAGCGCGGCGGCGGAAGCGACGGTTCGAAAATGGGGCGCAGCCGAGAACGGAACGGTGCATAGCCTGAACCGGGACATGCTGCGCGCAGCTTTTCACGTCATCTCCAACACGATGTTGGCGGGCGGCGCCGAGCCCATGTTGCGGGCCATCGAGGAGGGACATGCGGGTTATTACCGCGGGGCGAACTGGTGGGTAATCTACCGGCTGCTGGGCCTTCCCCATTGGTTGCCACGCCCCGGCGGAAATGCCATGCGCGCCCATGAAACCCGCCTACGGGCGGCGGTGGCCGAGTTGGTGAAAATGCGGCGAAACGAGGCCGCCGGCGGCGATGATCTCCTGGCCCGTTTGCTTCGGGCATCCGATGCTGAAACCGGGCAGAGCATGTCCAACGAGTTGCTGGTGGACAACATTCTGTCCTTCCTGATCGCAGGCTTTGATACGACGGCGTTCGCGTTGACCTGGACGCTGTACCTGATTGCCCGAAGTCCGGAATGGGAAGCGCGGATGCTCGAGGAGGTCCAGCGGGTGGTCGGAGAGGGGCCGGTCAGCTCCGGGCACGTCAGCCAGCTAGTTACGGTCCAGCAGGTCTTGAAGGAATCGTTGCGCCTCTTTCCCACGGCACCGGTGATCGTCCGCGATATTGTCGAGGATGTCGAATTCGACGGTCTGACGGTTCCGAAGGGCACCGTCGGGTTCATCCCGATTTATGCCATCCATCGTCACCGGAGCTTTTGGGAGGATCCGGATCGTTTCGATCCCAATCGCTTTTCCCCGGATAACCCGTCAAAGCCGACGCGCTATCAATACATGCCCTTTGGGGCGGGCCCACGCATCTGTATCGGCGCCTCCTTCGCCATGCTTGAGGCGACCATCATGCTGGCCACGTTTGTGCGAGCGGCTCATTTTGAACTCGAAGCCGGTTTTGAGCCGGAACCATCGGCGCGCATGTTCTTGCTGCCTAAGAACGGGATGCCGATGCGGGTAATGTTGCGACAGAAAACAGCATCGAGGCCGGTCGCCAGTGCCGGTGCTCGGCCGCAAGTCAGTTACGGGGAGAAATACGCAGCCGATGCGAACGAAACGCAGGCAGGCTGCGTCTCGGTTCGAGATTGGGGAGAATCCCATGCAGCCCGGTGTTCCAAATAACGAATCGGAGGCCTCCGCGCTCCGGGGTTCCGCGTCTTTCGAGGGACACCGCCAGAACCGCGAACCCGATCCTGGAGGAGTAGCAGAAGGCGAGGAGATCAAGATTTTCAAGAGGCTCCTTGTCGAGTGGGCTCAGAGTCAGAACCCGCCTTTCGAAAACGAAAATAAAAAGGATGCCGAGTCGGCTTGCGACCAGCGAACCTCGAGGACCACCTCGTCCGAGGCCGACACAGCCGAACGTGGGAGAAAGCTGGTCACGTCGTTGCTCTCGCCGTCGCTTGCGGACAAGGATCTCAGTGATCTCCGCACCGAGGTCTCCTTGGTGCGGCTGAAGGCCGGCGAAATTCTCTTTGAAGCCGGTGATCCCGGTGATGCGCTCTATGTGGTGCGGTTTGGTCGACTGAGAGCGCTGTTGCCGGATGGACAGGCTCAGGATCACCTCCTGGGGGACATCGGGCGTGGCGAGACGGTGGGCGAGATGGCCCTCCTGACCGGCGAAACGCGGGCGGCCACGGTAGGTGCGGTCCGCGATACCGAACTGATCAAACTCACGAGGAGGGGATTCGAACTCCTGATGGCCAAGCAGTCGGGCGTGATGTTCGATCTAACGCGGCTGATCATCGCTCGTTATCGCCGAACCATTCATCCGGCTGCCGAGAACCAGCCATTGGTATTCGCCGTCGTGCCCTCGAGTCCCGAGATCCCAACCGCGGATTTCGTTGCCGGTCTGGCGCGCGCACTCTCGCCAGGGCGACGCGTGTGCTCCGTCGATTCCGGGCAAATTCCGAGCGAGTACCGGGGGCAATGGGCGCAGTCTTCCATCTCGGAAAACGGCGAGCTGACCTGCTGGCTACACGAACTTGAAAGGCAACACGACTACCTGGTGTATTCGGCTGATCCCCATGCATCGCCGTGGACGCGCCTCTGTGTCCGGCAGGCTGACGTGGTATTGATCCTCGCAGCCGGGGCCACTCCGCGGTTGGAGCCCCAACTCATGGAGCTCGTTCGTGGACCACAGGCGGGAAGGGTTCGGAAGGAACTGGTTCTCCTTTACGATGGCGCGCAGAGAATGCCCGGTAACACTGCGCAATGGCTTGCCTCGATTGCGGTCAGCAGCCACCATCATCTCGATCTCCGGCGGCGACTGGATTACGAGCGCCTGGCCCGAATGCTCACGGGACAAGCTGTCGGTCTGGTGCTCGGCGGAGGTGGCGCACGGGGCCTGGCGCACATCGGTGTGATCCGTGCGCTCGAGGAAGCTGGCATTGCGATTGATCGTGTTGGAGGCACGAGCATCGGCGCCATCATTGCGGGCCAACTCGCCCTCGGCTGGGATAGCGCCCGCATGCAGTCGGAGAGCCGACGGCTCCTGGTCGAGGCCGGCTCGCTCAACGACTTCACCCTCCCGATGATGGCGTTGCTGCGCGGCCGGCGCTATATTCGGATGCTCGACACACTGTTTGGCGACCGGCGCATCGAGGATGCGCTGCTTCCATATTTCTGCGTATCCACCAACCTGACGAGCGGTGACTCCGTCGTGCACTCTTCCGGCCGCTTTCGAAAGTGGGTGGCGGCCAGCATGGCCATCCCGGGACTTGGGCCGCCAGTTTTCCACGGTCGGGAAATCCTGGTAGATGGCGGCCTGCTGAATGTTTTGCCAGTGAATGTGATGCGGAGCTTGGGTCGGGGATCGGTTTTTGCCTCGAGTGTCTCACCACCGGAGAGACTGGAACTCGACCGGGAATATCGAGATTTTCCTTCTCCGTGGCGGGTACTCCTCAGCCGCCTCAACCCGTTCGCAACGCCGATTCGCGTGCCCAGCATCGCCGGAATCCTTATGAGCGCCGCGTCATTGCCCCGGGTGACTCCGAGCGTGGGCCAGGGCGAGCAGACTGCCGACCTCGTATTCGAGCCTCCCGTGGCCGGACACAAGCTGCTCGATTGGCATTCCCTGGACGAGCTCGTGGAGATTGGCTATCGTTCGGCCGTGGAAACGATTGCAAAATGGCCGGGCCATTCGCCACCCCGCAGCCAACCGCCCGCCGATCAGGCGAGTTTTCCGCAGAAATAGGGTGGTCACTCGCGCTGCACCCAGCCTTACCGAGCTCACAGTTACCAGCTTTTTGCGCATGGACGCTGACGAGACCGCCGGAAGTGCCTCCTTGAACGGTGCGATCGAGGTCAGAGCTCCGGAGCCGTCGATGGCGAAAGCGAGCGTGCTGGCCGAAGTCTTGGCGGTCGCAAAGAGCCGGCACGGGCAGAAATTTGGCCGGCACGGTGGTTGGCGCAATATTGCCAATGCACTGCCAATACAGTGATGGATCGGCAACCGGGGGATTGCATGTACCGACTAATCACCACCGTTAAACGGCGTGGTTTCCAGGCATCAGGGACTGTTGCCTAGGCCATGGGGCAAAATACTCTGAAGTCTTGCCGGGTTGGTTGCAGCTGCGATAACCATTTCGCTCTGTTTTTTCCGTGCTCACGACATTGCGGTATTATGAAAAAATTCTTTTCGTCACCCGAGACCTCGATTGAAGAATCCGCTGATCCAACTCACCCGGGTCCAGGCCCGTCGAATCTGGCTGCATGCCCAGCGCCTCGACACCACCGAACCCTTCGGCTCGGGCCCCAAGGCCACGCCGGCAGCTGTGGCGCACCTGGGCTACCTGCAGATTGACCCCATCTACGTCATCGAGCGCAGCCATCACCACGTCCTCTACACGCGCATCCCTACGTATCGGCGCGAGCATCTGCATCAGGCACAGAGCATCGACAAGACCGTTTTCGAGTACTGGACGCACGCCCTATCGTACCTGCCGACGGAGAGCCTGCGATTTTATGTGCGCCATATGCGCCAGGATTGGCAGCGTCGCAACTTCTGGTTCGGCAAGGTTTCAAATGGTGACTTGCGCAGAGTCCTGTCACGCATCCGCAGACATGGCGCACTCACCATCCGCGACATCGAGGACGAGCCGGTGGAAAAAGACTACGCCTGGGCCAGCCGCAAGCCTTCCAAGCGCGTTCTGGAGCTGGCCTTCTACAAGGGCTTGGTGACGATTAGTCAGCGGGTCGGAATGCTGAAAACGTATGAGCTCATGACTCGCCATTTCGGTTGGCACCGTCTGCCACGCGCAGCGGCTGAAGGCGAAACTTTGAACTACCTGCTAGATCGTGCTCTCGAATCGCAGGGGATCGTGAGTGTGGAATCGATCTGTTATCAGGACGCTCCACGGAAACCAGCGATGAGGCGTCTGGTCGAGTCGCGAGTCCGTCAAAAAGAGCTGATACCTGTCGAACTGGAAGGAGCCGGCCCAGCGCCGCACTGGGTCCGTCGCGACAGCCTCGATGCCATACCCGAGCCAGCGCAGGAACAGATTCATATCCTGTCCCCCTTCGACCCGGTGATCATCCAGCGCAAGCGACTCCGGCTCTTCTTCGATTACGAGTATCGCTTCGAAGCTTACGTTCCCAAGCACAATCGGGTATTTGGCTATTTCGTTTGCCCCGTCCTGATCGGGGATCGGATCGTTGCCGCCCTCGACCTCAAGACCGACCGGTTGCAGCAAAAACTTCTGACGCAGCGCTGGAACTGGATCGGCCGGGGCGCCTCCCGCGCCCATCAGCAGCAGGTGGAAGCCGCGCTGCACAAGTTCGAGCAATTTCAGTTGTGTAGGAGTTGATCGAGCGCCAGCCACCTTCCCTAGGCCTGATGGTGACACCTTGGGCCGATTGCACGCAAGGGTTCTGAAGGCAATCGAATATGCTTATCGCGTCTTCGTCTGGCCCTTCAAGATGCGCACGATCGCAACGATCGTGTTCCAATTCCGTGTCGTAACGGGCGCGCCATAAAGCTTGTCGATCTGGCCAAGACAGGCAATCGTCTTCATATGGCGACGGTACATTCCGAACACGAACCGGCCTTGGGATGCCATCACCTGTACCAACCACTCCCCGTCCTTGGGAAACGTGACCGGAAGTGGTGCTCGGAGACGACCGGCTTTCGATAGGATGCTCACGAATCGAACTACGTCGGGGGGTAACGGGTCAGTCCCAAACGGGTTCACCTTCTCTAGGCGGATAAGTTCGCGGCCATCGCACAGCACAACTTGCGTGCTGAACGGTAGCTTGCGGAGCAATGCTGTACGGAACTTTGCTCGAGATCCTGGTTTACGAACGACAAATGTGCCCGCGGCCCCCACATTGACGACATCATAGGTGCCTAGGTCTCGTGCGACGATGCTCGGGCGGAAGGTTTTGTGTCCACCAACATTGACTCCGCGGAGGAAAACAATGAGAGCCATACTTCAGATTATGGCGAAAAAGCAAAGCCGACGCTATGACAGCTTTACCTTGTACCTGCGGATGATTGAGCGCAGGACCTGGTTGATAATAAATCGATAGCACTCCCGTTCACTGAACGGGCCGTACGTGTAGTTAGGTCGCGGATCGATCTCATCGAAGCGCAAAGCAATGGCGATGCTCAGAACAATGGAACCGTATAAAACACTCAGTCCGATCCACTCGTTGCGCGTGACGCTTGACAAGGATTTACCGACCCCCGGCACCCAGAATTCGAGTACCAGAAGTGCGAGTATTGCGATTCCAGCAGCCACCGTTTTCAGGAAAATGTAAATGCGGTCAAGACCGGTTGTAGGAGCGAGTATCACTGGTCTCCTGCGCGGCTTTCCAGGCGATGGTGATTATACCGCCGCGTGATAGCGTCAAGTTACTCGTGAGCCGCTGTTTTGTGGACCGATTGCGGAGTCTGACGTGAGGCCCGGGCTGCCAACCACGACAACAAGAGCGCAACGTTGCCAACGTTGAGCACTGCTACCCTTCTGAACGAGTCCATCAGCGGAAGAGACAAGAGAGCACAGATCGTGGCGAGGATAAAAGAAGCGCGGTCAGGTTGGGTGATGTGGGGTTGAGAGATACAAAACGGATGCACAACATGCTCATTGCAAACAGGCTCGCCGCCGGGCTGAGCAAGTGAAGCGGCGACACGCGCAATGAACTGGCAAATAGAGTTCCCCATAACCACCGCAGTGCAGCCTTTCCGGGCGACTAAGCTGCCGCCAAAGTGGACGTACAGTGCGAGCAACGTGTCGCTTTTATCGCGACAGCGGAAAGACAGAAGGGACATTCTCTGGTCAAGGCTGAGGCCTGCTGTTCGCTTTTCAGTCGATTCACCTGCTTGACGAGCATGAAGACCACAAATGCAACAATCAAGAAGTCGGAGAAAGCGGTAAAGAAAACCCCATAGTTGATGGTCGCCGCACCTGCAGCTTTCGCCTCCGCTAGCGTGGCGTACGGACGTCCCGATAGGTTGATGAACTTGTTCGAGAAGTCCGAATGATGCCCTGTGATCAAACCGATCGGAGGCATCAGGATGTCGGAAACGAACGAGCTTACAACCCTCCCAAAAGCCGCGCCTAC